>OGNF01000020.1_pt1 | contig 147110 bp, 103 predicted proteins | sample 1573321 | NCBI WGS metagenome assembly OGNF01 (sample SAMEA2581911, study PRJEB24529) | metagenome | biome: Human gut stool | place: China | collected 2011 | reverse complement strand
CGCGAGCTGGGTTCAGAACGTCGTGAGACAGTTCGGTCTCTATCTGTTGTGGGCGCGGAAATCTGAGGAGCCCCGACACTAGTACGAGAGGACCGTGTCGGACAGGCCTCCTGTCAGCCGGTTGTGGCGCCAGCCGCACTGCCGGGTAGCAGCGCCTGGGAAGGATAAGTGCTGAAAGCATCTAAGCACGAAGCCTGCTCCGAGATTAGATTTCGCCATAAGGGCCGTCGTAGACCACGACGTCGATAGGCCGCAGGTGCAAGCGTGGCGACACGCTCAGCCGAGCGGTACTAATAGCCCGATAGTAGTGTGAGAAAATACAACGCCGCCAGAGGCGGCATCCTGACGGGATGCCCGCTTGTAGGCTGGATAATGGCATCCGAGTCCCCAGGCCAGGAGCCTGGCGGGAACCTGCTTTGGCCGCTCTGCCGCTTCCGTCGGTCGTGCTTCCTTGCCCCCTACGGGCCACCCGCGAGAGCGCGGGGCGGACGGGCCTTCGGTCCCCCGCGGACCCGATTAAGACATCAAGGTGATGATAGCATGAAGGATCCACCTCTTCCCATCCCGAACAGAGAAGTTAAGCTTCATCGCGCCGATGGTACTGCGAAAGCGGGAGAGTAGGTCATCGCCCCCTTCGAGGAGCCGAGTCGAAAGACCCGGCTCCTTTTTTTTCGTGGCTGCCGCCGGGCGGGGGATGTGCGGATTGTGCATGGGTCGGGATAACACTTGGGCGCACTCCGGCGTTATATAGGCAGGGACGGCTGGAAACGGGCGCCCCAAGTTCACTGCAACAATGAAGAATTACGACCCGGCACCGATACACTTGCGCGAGACGGCGTTCCAAAATCTCATGCAGCGGCGCGTCCACAACGTGCTGCTCATCGCATCGCCCTACGACACTTTCATGCTCGAGGAGGATGGGCGCGTGGAGGACGCCATACACCGCGAATACACCGACCTCAATCTCTCCTCGCCGCCCCGCTTCATCAAGGTGGGGGATTTTGCCCGCGCCCGTGAGCGGATGCGATACTTGCGGCCGGACTTGGTGATCGTCATGCCGGGGGTGGAGATTGGCGCCACGCTCCAGGAGATTGCTTCGCTGCGGCACGCGCATCCCGGCATCCCGACGGTGCTGCTGCTGCCGTTTGCCCGGCAGGTGTCGCGCCGCCTGGCCAACGAGGATCTGTCGTGCGTGGACTTCGTCTTTTCCTGGCTCGGCAACGTGGACCTCATCCTGGCCATCATCAAGCTCATCGAGGACCGCATGAACGCCGACAATGACATCCTGCGCGTGGGTGTGAAGTGCATCATGGTGGTGGAGGACACCACCCGCTTCTATTCGGCAATGCTGCCACAGCTCTACCGCTTCCTGCTCACGCAGAGCCGCAACTTCAGCGAGGAGGCGCTCAACGACCACGAGCGGATGCTGCGTATGCGTGGCCGTGCCAAGGTGCTCTTCTGCCGCGACTACAATTCGGCGCAGGCGCTGCTGCGGCGTTTCAGAGGCCATATGCTGGGAGTGGTCACCGACGTGCGCTATCCGCGCGACGGACGCCTGGCGTCCGACGCCGGGCTGCGGCTGACGGAGGAGATCCACGCCGCGGACCCGTACATGCCTGTCATCATCGCGAGCACCGAGCAGGCCAACCGCGCGCGGGCCATGCGTCTGGGGGCGATGTTCATCGACAAGGAGAGCAAGACGATGCCGCAGGACCTGCGGGCGGCAGTGCGCCGCAACTTCGGCTTCGGCGACTTCGTGGTCTACGACCCGGACACGGGCCTGGAGCTGATGCGCATACGCAACCTGGCGGAGCTGCAGAAGAGCATCTTCGACATCCCTGACCGGGCGCTGTTCACGCTCTGCTCCACCAACGCCGTGAGCCGCTGGCTCAACTCCCGCGCCCTCTTCCCGATAGCAGACGCCATAGAGAAGCGCCACTTCACGGAGCTGGGGGAGGCGCCGGCGGTGCGGCGGCTGGTCTTCGACGCCATCGTGGCCTACCGCCGCATGAAGAATCGTGGCGTGGTGGCCATCTACCGGCGCGACCGCTTCGACCGATATTCCAACTTCGCGCGCATCGGCCAGGGCTCCATGGGGGGCAAGGGGCGCGGCCTGGCCTTCATCGACTCGTGCCTCAAGCGCATCCCCGAGGACAGGTTCCCCGCCGGCGCCACCATCTCCATACCGCGCACGGTGGTGCTCTGCACCGACGTCTTCGACGACTTCATGGAGCTCAACGACCTCTACCCGACGGCTCTCAGCGACGCTTCCGACCGGGAAATCCTCGACGCCTTCCTCCGCGCCGAGCTGCCGCGCGAGGTGGCCGACGACCTGCGGGCGCTGCTTCGGGTGATGGAGCGGCCCCTGGCCGTGCGGTCGTCGTCGCTGCTCGAGGATTCCCACTACCAGCCCTTCGCCGGCGTCTACTCCACTTACATGGTGCCCCGCTGCCCGGACCCGGAGCGGACCCTGCGGCTGGTGGAGGAGGCCATCAAGGGCGTGTACGCCTCCGTCTTCTTCGCCGACAGCAAGGCCTACATGAACGCCACCCGCAACCTCATAGACCAGGAGAAGATGGCCGTCATCCTGCAGGAGGTGGTCGGCGCCACGCACGAGGGCCTCTACTATCCCACGCTGTCGGGCGTCGGCCGTTCGCTCAACTACTACCCCGTGGGGGCCGAGAAGGCCGAGGAGGGTGTGGCCGAGGTGGCCGTGGGCCTGGGCAAGTACATCGTCGACGGCGGCCGCGCCCTGCGTTTCTCGCCGGCGCACCCGGCGGCCGCAATCCAGACCTCCACCCTACAGACGGCGCTGCGCGACACCCAGACGTGCCTCGACGTCCTCCCCGTGGGCAGGTCGGACAAGCCGGACTTGCGGGACACGTCCGACCGGCCCGACACGCTTTCGACCGACGACGGTTTCAACATTTGTTCGATACCGGTGGCGGAGGCGGCCCGCACGGGCGCGCTGCGCTTCACCCTGAGCACCTACGACGCCAACGACCACATCCTGCGCGACACTGATGTCGGGCAGGGCCGCAAGGTCGTGACTTTCGCCAACATCCTGCGGCACGACGTTTTCCCGCTGGCCGAGTGTGTGCGCTTCATGCTCTCCATGGGCCAGAAGGCGATGGGGCGGCCGGTGGAGATCGAGTTCGCCGCCATGGTCAGTCCCCAGGCGATGTCCGAGCCGCACAAGGGCGACCTATTCTGGCTCCAGATCCGCCCCATCGTGGACGTCAAGGAGATGCTCGACGACTCTTGGGCGCAGCTTCCCGACAGCGACCTGCTCGTGCGATCCGGCACCGCCCTGGGGCACGGCCTGACGGACGGCGTCCGCACCGTGGTGTACGTCCGCCCCGAGAGCTTTGACTCCCTCCGCAACCCCGAGACGGCCTCCGAGATCGACGCGCTGAACAAGCAGCTGACCCGGCAGGGTCAGCCGTACATCCTCATCGGTCCCGGGCGGTGGGGAAGCTCCGACCCGGCCCTGGGCATCCCCGTGCGGTGGCCGCAGATCGCCTCGGCGCGGCTGATTGTGGAGACGGCGCTGCCCGGCTACCGCATCGAGCCGTCGCAGGGCACCCACTTCTTCCAGAACCTCACCAGCTACGGGGTGGGCTACTTCACCGTCGACGCCGGACGCGGCGAGGGCTTCATCGACCAGGCGCTGCTTGATGCCGCTCCGGCCGTCTACGAGTCCGAGACGCTGCGGGCGGTGTGTTTTGCCGAGCCCCTGACCATAGCCATCAACGGCCGCAAGTCCACCGGCGTGGTGCTGCGCCCCGGCCTCTCGCTCTCCCGGCAATGAACATTCTCTACCCTATCTTCCATCCTCGCCGGGCCGTGCAGGCCATTGCCCGGGCCGAAGAGCAGACGGCCCGCATCGCCGGCCTGGAGGCTGAGAAGGCGGCGCTCGACGGGGAGCTGACCGCCTCGTGCCGCGGGCGCGAAGAGGCGGAGCGCCAGGCCGCGCTCTACCGCGAGCGCCTGGAGCAGGTGGAACAGGCGCAGGCCGACTGCCTGCGCCGCGCTGCCGAGGCCGATGCACTCCGCGCCACCCTGGCCGCCGAACGCGCCGAGACCCGCCAGGCAGTGGCCGAGATTTCCAGGGAGCTGAGCAAGGTGGAGGCGATGCGCGCCAGCTACGAGCGTCGTCTCGCGCACCTGCGCCACGCCCTGGCGGAGAGCCGCGACCGCCTCCGCCTCTACTCCGCCCTCGACCCCGACGCCCCCTTCATCGACATGCAGCCTGAAGTTGAAAGTTCAGAGTTGAGAGCTGATAGTTGCCGCTCACAATCGTCCTCAACTCCCAGCTCCCCCGACCCAGGTCCGTGCGACTGGCTGATGCCCCTGCCCGAATAAGCCTATGAAGATACCGCCCACACGCATTCCCGTCGACGACGCCACGCGTCAGCTCATCCGGCGCCTCATAGTGGAGGAGGCCCTGCACACCTCCCCGCCTCCTGTCGAGATCATGGACGCCCTCATCGATGCCGGCTCCCTGCTGCGCCTCGCGCCATTCACGCCCCTCATCGCCGAGGGGGAGACGGACGACAGCTTCTACATACTGGTCGACGGCATCACGCGCAACTGGCACTGGAACGCGGACGTGGAGCAGACCACCTCCTTCGCCTGCCGGGGCACGCAGCTGCTCGACTATCACTGCTACTACGCCGGCAAGCCGAGCCTGGACACCATAGAGGCATGCTGCGAGTGCACCGTGCTGCAGGTGCCACGCGCACGCTTCGACGCCCTGATGGACCGATACCCGGAGTTCACCCGCTGGCAGCTCATGATGTCGTACGACGCCCACTACTTCCTGGAGCTCAAGCGGGCCACCCTGATGGGTGACGCCGCCGCCCGATACAAGGCCCTGGTGGAGAACCGCATCGAGATCCTGCAGAAGGTGCCGCTGAAGATCATCGCCTCCTACCTGGGCATCACCCCGCAGCATCTCTCCTTGATACGACGACGCAAAAATTAACATACATTAAGCGGAAAGGAGAGGAGCGACTGTAATTTTGCGATACGAAACCAACACTTCCGCGTATGGCAAAATCAACCTTCCGCCGGCTCTGGCCGGCGCTGCTCTGCACCCTGCTTGGCGTCCCGTGTGTGTCGGGCGCCGTCAACAAGCCTGCCGCCCCCAAGCCGGTGACCGTCACCGAGCTGGTGCCCACCAAGAAGTTCGTCGCCTCCTGGGTGGCGCCGGTCAAGGACGCCAAGGGGCAGGCGCTCGACCCCGCCACGCTCACCTACAGCGTGGTGCTCCGCGACTACATCAACCGCACCGTGGACACGCTGGTGTCGAACTGCCGCGACACCGTGCTGACGTGGGACTACGCCGGGCGCACGGGCCACTTCGCCGTGCAGGTGTACGCCCGCAACGAAGGGGGGCTATCCGCTGCCGCCACCGGGCGCCGCATCTTCCTGGGCGAGCCCTTCCGCCTGCCAGTGGTCGAATCCTTTGCCGACGGCAAGATGTCGCTGCCCTTCTACCAGGCCGTCAGCGGCCCCATGCAATGGACCATGGCCACCGCGGCCACACTGCCCGCCACCCCCGACGCCGACGGCGACGGCGGCTACTCCCGCGCCATGGTAATGACGGGCAACTCCACGGCCAAAGCCACCATCCTGTCCAACTACATCGACCTGTCGGGCACGACGGACCCCGTGTTCACCATGTGCGTGTACCGTCATAACTACCCGGAGGACGTGTCCATCCGTTTCTTCGCCATCAGGGGTGGTGAGGAGACACTGCTCGACTCGCTGAACCTGGGGTCGCTGCCGGGTCCCGGCTGGCATCCCGTGGGAACGCGCCTGGCGCCCTTCCGCGACGGCCTGGTGCAGGTGGAGGTGCGTGCCGAGAGCCGCCACGCGTCCTCGCTGCTGGTCGACGCCATACGCATCGCCGAGGGTGACGCCTTCCTGTCGGCCGGGCTGCCGTCGGCTCCCAGCGAGCGGCGCCTTGGAAGCCCATGCGACATTCCCGTCAGGGTCATGAACCGTGGCGTGTCGGCGTCGGCTCCACTGACCGTGGAGCTGCTGCGCAACGGCGCCGTGGCGGCCACCGTCCGCTCCGAGGGCCTCGCCCCGCTTTCGGCAGTGACAGTGCCGCTGCGCGACGTCCTGCCGCCCGACTCTCCCGACACCCGCCTCGAATACAGTGTGCGCGTCACTGCCGACGACGGCCGGACGTGCACTACCCCGGCCGTCGTCTCGGCCGTGCTGCCGTCGGCCCTGCCCGCCGTAGGCAACCTCGAGTCCTGGTCGAAGTCGCGCATCAAGCTGACCTGGCAGGCTCCGGACACGAGCCGCATACCCGGCCTCCCGACCATCAAGGACTTCGAGGAGGACGCCGCGTGGGGCACCGCCATGGGCTCGTGGGCCAGCGTCTCGCACGACACCGTGCCCAACGCCACTTTCACGCACGACGGTATCCGCCTGCCAGTGTCGGGCGACACCGTGGGCTTCTTCGTGTTCGACCAAACCCTCTACAATTCCTACTACATAGGCAGCGCCGACTGCAACGGCACTCGTTTCGCCGCCAGCCTCAACAACAGCAGCTCGGCCGGGGTGGACGACTGGCTCGTCTCGCCCGAGCTTGCCGGCTGCGCCCAGCGCGTCTGCGCCGACTTCAAGGCTTTCTTCAAGTATAGCCTCTCTTTCGAGGTGTGGTACTCCAAGGGCACCTCCGCCATCGCCGACTTCGTGCGCCTCGACAGCATACGCTACAGCAATGACTGGCAGACACTCTCGTTCGACGTGCCGGAGGGCACGCGCCACTTCGCCGTCCGCGCCGTGCACGCCCGCAACAACTCCGCCGACTGTCCGCTGCTGATGGTCGACAACATACGCTACCTGCCGCTGGACCGGGAGGCCCGCCTGCTGGGCTACAACGTCTACTGCGGCGACCGCCTGCTCACTCCCGAGCCTGTGGCGGAATGCCGCTACGAGGGCCTGCGGCCCGCCGACGGCGGCACCGTCTGCAAGGTCACGGCCGTGTACGGCCATGGCGAGTCGGCCCCGGTGGCCGTCGATACCTCAAGCGGCGTGAGCGTGCTGGAGGCGCAGGCACAGGCCGGCGTCGTCCCGACGGCCGGCGGAATACGGGTGCGTCTGCCGGAGGGGGGCGCCGTGAGCGTCTTTTCCCTGCAGGGCGTGCAGATCCTGGCCCGTACCCTCGGAGCAGGAGAGACGCTGCTGCCCCTCGCCCGGGGTGTATACCTGGTGCGCGTCGCCGACCGCGCCTATAAGGTCCGGGTCAATTAGGTATGAGCAAGCAGCAGTCAGGCGTCGCCCCGTTCCGAGGCGTCGCCTGATTGCTCATCCCTTGTCATTGTTGTCGGGAGGGAACTGAACTTACAGGAACTTCTGCAGGTACATGTACGTGGACTCCTCGCAGCCGAGCTTCTTGTGAAGGCGGTACTTGGCGGTGTCGACGGCCCGGATGCCGCGGTTGGTGATGGCGGCGCGTATACAGCTGCCGGGCCTTCTTCTCCTCCCGGCGTTCGAGGTCGCGTGCCAGGATCAGCACCTTTTTCTCTTTTCGGGAGATGGAGTCGCCCATGAGCGCCGAGGCCTGCAGGTGTGAGTAAGCCTGCGCGAGGTTGCGGTAGATCAGTCCAGTTATGAGGTCGCCCTTGAGCATGTCCACGTAATGCTGGCACCTGTTTTACGATTATTTCTATCCGCTGAACCGCCCGTGGCCGTCGGCTGTGACAAAGCGGACGTGGGTCTTATTTCCCAAGCCACTCGTTGGGATGGTGGTAGAGCTTCACTTTGCCGTCGGTGCCGACCTTCAGCCAGAGCTGCTGATGGCCCTCGCCGTTGACGTACAGGCCGTAGTGGAACACGAACGCTCCGTCGGGGTCATAGTAGTTGTCGCCCTCCCAGGGTGAGCCGTCGGACAGCCGGATGTACTTCAGCTCGGTGTAAATCTTCAGGTAGACTTTCAGGTTCTTGGCCGGCCAGTGCAGCACGTAGACATCGTCCTTGTGGAAATCGAAGGTGCCGAGTGTTATGCCCTGGATGGACTCAGGCCCTGAAGCCATGGTTTTCACCGTGTGGCCGATGGGTACGTCGTATTGAGTATCCGGGAGCTTGTCGCCGAGTCTGTATTCCTTGCCGTCATGCTCGAAATATATTTCCGAATCGTACTTTTCGGTATAGTAGGCCTTGCCTTCTTCCCTTTCTTCGCAGATGTTGATGACAGGTGCGTAGAGGTCGTGCATGCCCATCCACGAGAACGGGATTGTGTCGTGGTTGATGTTCTCGAAGCCTGTGAACTTGGTGGGTGCGGATTCGATTCCGGGAATCTCGTTTGGTTCCAGCTCTGTGGGCGGAGCCGGAGGCGTGGGTTGCTCGTCGTTGTCGCTCGAGCATGCGCAGAATGCGCCCAGCATGGCTATCGATATGGCCCATGCAGCCAATTCTTTTTTCATCGCTGTCGTGGTTTTATGTGGTTGTTGGAAGGATTGTTTCACTCTTGTCGTCAGATTCTACCGATTTCTACCGATGGTGTTTTTAGTTTGTGGGTGCAAGATACGAATATTTTTCCGCATAGATACCAACTTTAAGGAAAGTTTAAGTATTGTTAATGCTTGCCCCCCCATTGTTAAAATTTCTTTATAGGCATTCCGGGATTTCCCGGGGCGGCGATGACTATTTTTCGAGGATGGCGGCGAAGTCGGCCAGGAGGCGGGCGGGGTCGAAGCGTCGGCGGTAGGCGTCGGCGGCATCGGCGCCCAGGCGGGCGCGGAGGTCGGCGTCGGTGCTTAGGCGGAGCATGGCGGAGGTGTAGGCGTCGGCGGGGGCGTCGGCGGGGATGTAGACGGCGCCGCCGTCGTCGCCGAGGTACTCGCGGGCGACGTGCCCGGAGGTGACGACCTGGGGCCGGCCGGCGGCCATGAGCTCCACGTTGGAGTCGCCGAAGAGTTCCTCGCCGTGGTAGGGGAAGATGCCGAAGTGCGCGGTGGCGGCGAGTTCCGCCATGGAGGGCCGCTCGCGGCGCCAGCTGATGAGGTCCATGACGTCGCGGCTGATGGCGCGGCGGCGCAGGCGGTCCATGTAGTCGGAGCGGCCCTGTCCGGCTATCATGAGGCGCAGGCGCCTGCCGCGCATGGCGGGGAGGGCGTCGATGAGGTGGCGCAGGCCGCAGCCGGGGCGGAGCTCGCCGTGGTAGAGGGCGATGACGGGGCCTTTGGGCTCGTCGGCGGCGGGCGGCGGGGTGCCGGCGCCGTGCAGGGAGACGTGCACGCGGTCCGGGGAGGTGAGCACGCGGCCGGTCTTCTGCTCGGCCATGCGGAAGAGGGCCAGGGAGTAGATGCTGGTGAAGACGAGTGCGGAGAGGTTGCGGTATATGCGTCTCGCCAGCCAGGTGGTGCGCGGGGGGCGGCGCTGGTCGCTGACGAGTATGACGCGCAGGTCCTGCCGGCGGGCGAGCTTGCGGGCGCACAGGGCCAGGAAGGCGGTGTCGTAGTCCTGGGCCACGATGGCGGCGCGAGGCTCCTCGCCGCGCAGGTGGCGGGCCAGGGTGCGTATGGAGGCGAGGTCGGCGGGGCCGTGCAGGGGGAGGTGGCGCAGGTCGATGCCGACGGCGCGGAATGGGGCGTCGAGCAGGGTCGAGCCGGGGGTGTAGACGGTGGTGCGCCACCCTTGCAGGCGCATTTCGGCCATGCGCAGGGCGGTGCGGGCCTCGGTGGGCGAGCCGGGGCTTCCGATGGGCAGTATCAGTCGCGGCACGTTATCCTGTTGAAGCGGGGTCTCGAGGTGACTTTTTCCGGGTGTTGCCGGAAAGGATGAGGGTGTTGCAAAATCCGGCGAATCGTGGCGGATGCACCGGGGTGCATCCCTACGTTCTGACCGAAATTCTGAATTTTGACGCGCCCGCTCAGTTGGTGCGGGAAAGGAGCATGTCCAGGTCCACGACCTGCATTCCGGCGATGGAGGACACGAGCTTGTTGCAGAGGTGCCCGCCGTAGGTTATGACGCCGCGGCGTACGCCGGCGGTGGTGAGCAGCGTGTTCTCCACTCCATCCTTGAGCCGGAACTCCAAGAAGAGGTTGTACAGGCAGGTGGCCAGGCCCTGGGTGACGGTGCGGGGCGTGGACAGCGACGGCGACGAGAGGTGGAAGTCGAGCACGAAGCAGTCGGCCTTGACGAGGCTCTTGAGCTGCGCGGGGAATTCGAAGTCGCGGGTGCAGGAGTCGATGAGGATGACGTCGGCGGTCTTCACCTTGGAGGCCAGCGGGCGCGGGTGTATGGCGCAGGTGACGAGGCGGTCGCCGCACACGGACTGGGCGAGCTGGAGCTCGCTCATGTCGTTGTCCATCAGGGTGACCTGCGCTCCGAGGGCGATGGCGCAGAGGGCTGCCTGCTGCACCTTGCGGCCCATGCCGATGATGAGCACCTCGCAGGGCATGATGCCGGGGACTCCGCCTATGAGCACTCCCTTGCCGCCGCCGAGGAACGAGAGGGCCTCCTGGGCGTACCACATGGCGGCGCGGCCGTCGACGTCGTCGACTATGTTGGCGAAGACCTGGACGCCGTTGTGGCTCTCGATCTCGTCGAGGGCGATGGTGCAGACCACGCGCTCCTTGAGGGCCTCGATGACGGTGCGGGAGAAGAGCGCCGGGGAGAACATGCAGAGCAGCACGGCGCCGGGGTGCATTTTTTCCACGTCGGGGGCGGGTATGGGGGCGTAGCTCAGCACGATGTCGCAGCCGAGGGCGTCGGCGCGGTTCACTATTTCCACGCCGTAGTCGGCGTAGGCGGTGTCGGCGTAGCTTATGGGGGAGGCGGCGTCGGTCTCCATGCAGACTTCCCAGCCGTCGGAGATGAGGCGCCCGCAGGTCTCGGGGGTGAGGAACAGGCGCGTCTCGTCGCTGTCGTGGTGATTGGCCAGCATGCCGATGCGGCGGCCGGACGGGCGCGCGGACGGGGCGTCCGGACGGGGGCAGGTCTCGACTTTCATGTCAGTGCTCATGGTCTTCGATACGTTTCTTATGTGCAAAAGTAAGGAAAAAAATCCATACCCGGGGCATCGGTGCCGAAAAAAATTGTAACTTCGCCGCATGGAGCATAGACCGATCTTCATCGTGGGGATGCCGGCGAGCGGCAAGAGCACGTTCGGGCGGGCCCTTTCGCGAGTCCTGGGGCGGCGCTACATCGACCTGGACCACTACATCGAGAACCGTTTCCGCACCACCGTGCGGGAGCTGTTCGCCACTGTCGGGGAGGAGGCGTTCCGGGACCTGGAGGGGGCGATGCTGCGCGAGGTGGGCGAGTTCGAGGACGTGGTCGTCGCCACCGGCGGGGGCGCCCCCTGCCACCTGGGCAACATGGAGTATATGCTGTCGCGCGGGGAGACGGTGTGGCTGCGGGCGCCCGTGGGGCGGCTGATGCAGCGCATACGACTGCGGCCCGACAAGCGTCCGCTGCTGGCGGGCCTGGATGGTGACGCCCTCCGCACGCGCCTTGGGGAGATGCACGCGGCCCGCTTTCCCTTCTACTCGCGGGCACACCTGCGCATCGACTCCTCGCGCCTGGAGGACCGCGCCCAGATCGCCGAATCGGTGGCCGCCTTCCTGCCCCTTCTCCAATCGAAATGAATCCATGGAAAAGAACATGAAAGAGCGGATGGACAGGTACTGCTCGGAGCTTCCGGCGGGAAGCATCGCCGCGCAGCTGGGTGAGGCCGTCGCCGCCGAGGGGGCGCGGCTGGTGGTCACCGCCGAGCCTGGCGCCGGCAAGTCGACGCTGCTGCCGCTGGTGATGATGCAGGCATTGCCCGACGGGAAAATCCTCATGCTCGAGCCGCGGCGCCTGGCAGCCCGCCAGATCGCCGACCGGATGGCGCACATGCTCGGCGAGAAGACCGGCGAGACGGTCGGCTGCAGGGTGAGGTTCGAGACCAAGGTGTCGGCCCGCACCCGCGTGGAAGTCATCACCGAGGGCATACTGCAGCGTATGCTGGTCGAGGACCCGTTCCTGGAGGGTGTCGCCGCCGTAGTCTTCGACGAGTTCCACGAGCGGAGCCTGACGGCCGACGTGGCCCTGGCGCTCGTCCGCGAGGCTCAGGCGCAGGTGCGCCCCGACCTGCGAATTGTCATAATGTCGGCCACCATCGACGCCTCTCCGCTCTGCCGCGAGCTCGACGCCACGCACCTCGAGGCGCCCGGCAGGCTCCACCACGTCGAAATCGTATACGCTCCGCCGGGCGGCCAGGCCTCACATTCGGACGCGACGGGGTGCGTCCCTGCAGTGGTGCGCAAGGCGCACGCCGAGCACACGGGCGACATCCTCGTCTTCCTGCCGGGCCAGGGCGAGATACGGCAGTGCTCCGAGGCCCTCGAAGGCTCGTTGGGCGACACCCGCATCTGTCCGCTCTACGGCCTGCTCGGCCCCGAGCAGCAGCGCCGCGCAATAGCGCCCTCCCCGCCGAGCCGGCGCAAGGTGGTGCTCGCCACACCCATCGCCGAGACGTCCATCACCATCGAGGGCGTGACCGTGGTCGTCGACTCGGGGCTATGCCGCACCCTCCGCTACGAGCCGTCGACGGGCCTCGGCCGCCTCTGCACTGTGCCGATATCGCTGGACATGGCCACGCAGCGCGCCGGACGCGCCGGACGTCTGCGCGACGGCGTCTGCTACCGCCTATGGTCCAAGGGTGCCGAGGCACGCATGGCCGCCAGCCGCCGGCCCGAAATCATGGACGCCGACCTGGCGGGCACGGTGCTCGACATCTCCGCCTGGGGCGAGCCGGACGCCTCACGCCTGCCATGGCTCACTCCCCCGCCCCCCGGGCACCTGGCCGAGGCGCGCCGCATCCTGGCCGACCTCGAAGCACTCGACGACAAGGGGCGCATCACCGAATACGGGCGAAAGCTCTCCCTTCTCCCCTGCCATCCGCGCATGGCCGCCATGCTCGTCAGCGCCGACACTCCGGAGCTGAAGGCCCTCGCCGCCGACATCGCCGCCCTGCTCGAAGAGCGCGACCCCATGGCCGACTCCGACCAGGCCGACATCAACCTGCGCATCGGCAAGTTAAGGCGCGACAGGGCGAGGAATACGCCGGGCCGCTATTCGCGCATCGCCGACATCGCCGCGCAGTACCGGCGGCTGGTGCGCGCCCCGGAGGTCAACGACGACCCGCACCCGGCGGACACGGGCCTGCTCATCGCCACCGCCTACCCCGAGCGCGTGGCTCGCAAGAGCGGCTACGGCCGGTACCGCCTGGCCGGGCCCGGCATCGCCACCCTCCCCGAGGCCGACAGCCTCGGCGGTCACGACCTGCTGGCCGTCGCCTCCATGGACCGCCGCATCTTCCTCGCCTCGCCGGTCCGTATTGAAGACCTCGTGCCGCTGGGCCGCTGGCGCGACAACGTCAGCTGGGACGCCCGCCAGGGCCGTGCCGTCGCCGCCCGCGAGCTGCGCCTGGGAAGCCTCCTGCTCGAGAGCCGCCCCATGCCCGGCGACCACCGCCAGCTCGTGTGCGACGCCATCTGCGCCGCCGCGCCACGCCAGGGACTGAGCATGTTCGACTTCTCCGACGCCGTGCGGCACCTGCAGCGGCGAGTCGCCACCCTGAAGGCCTGGCACCCCGAGATGGACATCCCCGACCTCTCCGCGCAGGCTCTGCTCGACCGTGCCTCCGACTGGCTCCCGCTATACATAGGCAAGGCCTCGACCACCGCCGAGCTGCGCAAGATAGACATGTGCGAAGTGATGACGGGCCTCCTGCCCTACGAGAGCCGGCAGGCGCTGGAGCGCCTGGTGCCCGGCTACATACAGCTTCCCGGCGGACGCCGTGCCCGCGTCGACTACCGCCAGGGGGCCGAGGCGCCGGTGGTCAGCGCCCGCCTGCAGGACTGCCTCGGCCTGCTCGACACCCCCCGCCTCGACGGCGGTCGCCGCCACGTGCTCATGGAGCTCCTCTCGCCAGGCTTCAAGCCCGTGCAGCTCACCTCCGACCTCCGCTCCTTCTGGACCACCACCTACTTCGACGTCCGCAAGGAACTGCGCCGCCGCTATCCCCGCCACCGCTGGCCCGACAACCCCCTCGACCCGGCCCGATGAAAGAGGGCGGACAAGCGAAGCGGGGTGCGCCGGCATTGGCGCACCCCACTGGCGTAGGGGAGGGTGGGGCTCAGGCCTCGTTCCTTAAAAAAATATTGCGTCAGGGCGGTGGATTTTCGCGGAAATTTCGCGAGTTGAAGAGGGAGCGATGCGATCATCGTGACTGATGAAACTCGGCGAAATTTACCGAAAAGACACCGGTTAAAAACTCAAATAATTAAGAAATGTAAAAAACAGCACTGTTCAAGGTGGCAACATCAGGAAAGATATTGGCTTTGCCTCGCAGCTGCACCTGTGCTTCAGCCTTTTGCCTCAGTCACATAGCTCGCTATGCTCCTTCGGCTGCAAGGCTGAATCCCAGGCACATCTGCGACCCTGACGTTAATATTTTTTGAGGAACAAGGCCTCAGCGGACGGCGACCTTGTAGGTGCGGGTGCCGAGGCGGACGAGGTAGATGCCGGCGGGCACCCGGAGGGTGGGCATGCGGCGTCCGCCCAGGTCGTAGACCGTGGCGGAGGATGCGTCCGCGCCCTCGATGACGATGCGCCCGTCGGCGCCGTAGACGACAGCGCCATCGGCGTCGGCCTCGATGCCGCGCGCCGAGATGACGGCCTTGTTGGCCAGCACCACGTAGCAGTTGGCCGGGACGGTGACCTTGCCGTTGACGGCGTCGAAGGTCGGGTTGGTGCCGTGACTCTTGCTCAGCACCTGGTATTCGTCGTTGTCGCGCGTCTTGAAGGTGACGTCGATGGTCTTGTCGCCCGAGGTCTCGGGGTTGATTACGGCGATGAGCTCCTTGCCCTGGTTGCTGAGGTACATGGTTCGGCCCATGCCCCACCAGGCCGCGCCGACGTTGCTCCGGAAGTCGGCGCCCCGGGCGAAGAGCTCCGGGTTCTTGATGCGGATGTGGTTGAGCTGCGAGTAGGAGTCGTATAGGCCGCGGCGGCTGGCGTTGTCGTAGAGGTTCCAGCGCACCGTCTTGGGGTCGGTGTTGTTGCCGCCGCCGGCGTCCTTGGTGTTGTCGAAGTTCCCGAGTTCGGAGAACTGCCAGATCATGTGTGCGCCGGGGCTGAGGATCATCTGGCAGGCGGCCGAGCCGAGGCGGTGCATGGAGGCGGTGATGTCGCCGCGGACGCCGCTGGCGCCCTCCTGGTTCTGCCGGTATGCCAGGCGCTGCTCGTCGTGGCTCTCCAGGTAGGAAACGGTGGAGCCCCACAGGCGGGAGTCGGAGGGGGCGTAGAAGCGCTCCAGGCCGGAATTGGCCTGGTAGCCCATGGCGTACTGGCACCCCTGGGTGTTGAGGTTGGCCCAGTTGAGCTGTCCGTCGGCGGCCATCTCGTTCTCCTCCTGGGCGCCGGCCAGGTTCTCGTTGATGAAGTAGGCGTCGGGGTTCACCTCCTTCATGGCGTCGTGGAGGCGCTTCATGCGAGCCACGCGAGAGGCGTTGTAGGCGTTGGTGGCGGCGTCGCCGGAGTTGGCGTAGGAGTCATTGTCGCCCAGGCCCTTGACCAGGTCGAAGCGGAAGCCGTCCACGCGGTATTCCTCCAGCCAGTAGCGCAGGCAGTCCTCGAACTGCTGCTGCACCAGGGGGTTGCCCTGGTTCCAGTCGTTGAGCACCGAGTAGGCGTGTGGCGCGGTGGCGTTGTAGAAGGGATTGGAGCCTTCGGGGTAGAGGCGGTACCAGGGGTGCTGCCAGTCGGTCTGGTTGAAGACCATGTCGAGGATCACGGCGATGCCGTTGGCGTGGCAGGCGTCGATGAAGGCCTTGTAGTCGGCCGGGGTGCCGTATGCCTTGTCGGGGGCGAAGTAGAAATTGGGGTTGTAGCCCCATGAGATGTTGCCGTTGAATTCGTTGATGGGCAGCAGCTCGACGGCGTTGATGCCCATGGCCTTGAGATAGGGGATGCGGGCCTGTGCGGCGCGGATGGTGCCGTCGCCCAGGGCCTTCCCCTCGGTGCCGGTGAAGTCGCGCACCAGCAGCTCGTAGATGTTCAGGCGTTCCGGGGCCACGCCCTTGAAGCCGGTGACCTGCCAGTCGTAGTCGTTGATGTTGTGCTGGCAGACGGCCAGGGGCACGCCGCCCGACACCTTGTCGGCGGGGTAGGGGATGAGGCCGGGATAGACGCTTTCGGGGATGTACTTGTCGTTCTCGGGGTCGAGCACCAGGCGGGCGTATGGGTCGCCGACGCCGGTGCCGTCAACCAGGTAGTAGTAAGGGTATGCCTTGTCGGCGGCCAGGCCCTCCACGCGGGCCCAGAAGTAGCGGTTCCCCTCGTAGTCCTGGTAGGACATGGAGCGGGAGTCGAGCACCTGGTAGTCGTCCCAGGCGCCCACGAGGATCGCCGACGACTTGAGCGGGGCGGCCAGGCAGAAGAGCACGCTGCCGTCGGCCTGGCGCACGGCGCCCATCCGGGGCACGCCGCCGGGGTAGTCCTGCTGCTGGCTGGCCTTGGGGTAGGAGATGGTCAGCTGGTCGGTGGCCGTCAGCTCGTTGATGGTGGCCGTGGCAGTGACGGTGAACTGGCCGTTGGCGGTGAAGGTGTAGTCGGCCGTCAGCGAGGTGGCGTCCTGCCGGTTGGCCACGGGGGTGCCGTCGATGTCGATGACGAGCGTGGCGGGCTGGGTGCACGAGGCAGTGAAGGTCACTTTCTCGTGGCCCGGGGTGACGAGCGTGCCATCCAGGCTGCTGGTGAGTGTCACCTGCAGGCCGGCGTCGACCACGTCCACGAAGATGTCGCCGCCCGAGGCCGTCTTGCCCTGCTTGCCGCCCGTGGCGTCGCGGAACACGAATGCCAGCTGCCTCACCTTCTCTGTGGGGTCGGTGATGCCGTAGTAGGAGCGTATGTCGCCCATGTCGAGCTTCCACAGGTTCTCGCTCACGTAGGTGAGGCGGTACTTGGCCGCGTTGTCGAGCCAGGCGGGCGCGTGCTTCCAGTCGGAGGCGGAGGTGGAACGGTTGGTGATGACGCCCGTGTGGGCGTAGATGGGCTCCGAGGAGGGCTGGTTGATAAGCCCCTTGTTGCCCTGGTCGGCGTGATAGTAGATCACCACGTTCTGCGACGATTCCTGCAGAACGGCCGGCTCGGTGGTGACGATCTGGCCGCGGACGCCCGGGGCGCCCAGCAGCGTCACTGCCACCAGCAGCAGGTTAAGCTTTTTCATTGACGTAAGAATTTATCCAGTAAGATGACTTTTACCTTTCTTGGCCTGCACTGTGTGCAGACGTGCAAAGTTACGAAAAAAATCTCTACTATTCCCACCTCTGCGGCAAATGCACGTTCCGGGACTTCAGGGCCGCATCCCGGTGCGTCCGCCACCCGCCGCGGCGCCGACACGGAAAAACGCCCCGTCGGCATTCACAGGCAGGCGAGGCGTGACCTTATCGGAAACAAATAGTATTTTGTCGGGGAATCGGTAGGGGAGCGCCTCGGCACTCCCGCGTGTGCGTCATCTATGGGAGGGTCAGTCGATCTTGATGAAGCGTCCGTCGCGGCCGAACTTCAGGTCCGTGCCGTTGTCAAGCTTCACCTCGTAGGAATGCCGGTCTATCTCGATGCCGACGATGCTCGCCGACGGGTAATTCGCCTTCACGTACTTGCCTATGGCCGGCAGCACCAGGCCCGACGGCACGGCCTTGGCGCCGCAGTCCACTTCCTTCCAGTCGCCGTCGTGGTCGAACTCCACCTCTGTGCCGTCGTTGAGGATCACGTCATACTCGTCGCGGCCGAGGGCCTTCGTCTCCAGCTTGATGTGGTTCACCTTGGCCTTGGGGAAATTAGTGCGGAGCATGGTCTGCGCCTTCTGCGGCAGAATTTTGGAGTCGCGCACCACGCGGCTCCGGGCGCTCATGGCGCCCAGCCCCAGGACCAGGCATGCCAGGATTGTCAGAATCTTTTTCATACTAATGTCAATTTCATTTTAAATTAAAAAACGGTCTCAGTTAGAAAACATTGCCGCGACCGCAGCTGTTCACCCCGAAAAGTTAAAACCCCTGTTAATTAAGATTAACCCCCCAACCCCGACGCTCCGAAGCCCTGTCGCAACCCCGGCGCATTTGCATTTACGGGGCGAAACTGTTATCTTTGCATAAATTTTCCGCAAGGCGGAGCCTGCGGGAGCCGCTACACGATATGCCCGAAGAAAACACAAATTCGACCCTTTTCGACAAGGAAGGTCTTTTCATCGACTGGAGAGACCTCGGGTTCTCGCACCCCGAGAGGAAAATTCGCCTGGCGACGTCCTTCAGCGGCATCGGGGCCATCGAGCACGCGTTCCAGCGCCTGGGACTGAATTTCGAGATTGTCTTCGCCGGCGACATCGACGAGAAGTGCAGGCAGTCTTATTTTGCCAATTACCATATCAAGGAAGAGCAATGGCACTCGGACATACACAGCCTGGACGCCACACCCTACCTTGGCAAGGTCGACTTGTTCGTGGGAGGGGCGCCGTGCCAGGCGTTCTCGATGGTCGGAAAGCGGAAGGGATTCGAGGACACCCGGGGGACGCTCTTCCGCGAGTTCGCCCGTGTGGTCAAGGAATGCCGGCCCAAGGTCTTCATCTTCGAAAACGTCAAGGGACTTCTGAGCCATGACAAGGGTAACACCTGGGAGGTGATGCGGCATACTTTCGAGGATTACTGCGGCTATCATATCCGTTACAAGACTCTTAACAGCAGGGATTACGGCATTCCGCAGCACAGGGAGAGAATCTTCTGCATCGGATTCCGAGAGGAGACGGACTTCGAGTTTCCTTGTCCAATACCGCTTGAATACAGGATGTACGATTTCCTTGAGGACTACATCGACACCAAGTATTTTCTCAAGGAAAAAGGCGTCAAGTTCGTGACCTCGACAAAGAACCGGCAGAAGTGCTATACACAGATTAACGGAGACGTGGCGCTCTGCCAGAAGCGGAACCAGCAGTTCAACTGGCACGGAGACTTCGTGTACCACCCCCAGACTGCAGAAGAGCCTGCGGAAGAGGGCTGGGACGAGTTCGTCTTCGATGTGCGGGACGTCGAGGAAAAATACTATCTCTCGGAAAAAGTGCGGAACTACGTCTTGTCTCCGGGCACCAAGAATTTCAAGACTTCAATAAAAACCGATTTGGACGTGGCCCGCCCTATCCTGCAATCGATGCACAAGATGCACCGCGCAGGCGTGGACAATTACGTCACTCATAAGGGGCGTATACGAAAGCTGACTCCGAGGGAATGCCTGAGGCTGATGGGGTTCAAAGACTCGTTCAAGATAGTGGTTTCCGACACGTCCATGTACCAGCAGGCGGGTAACAGCATCGTAGTGGACGTGCTGATAGCGCTGCTCAAGCAGCTCGACATAACAAAATACGGAGAATGATCATAGGCGGACATAAATTCAGTTTCGAGAACACACTTGACTCGGCGGTAACGGTTCCGGACTGTTTTGTAAAGGCGGGTTCAAAGTTGGGCAGCGGCAACGGCGAGGCAAAGCTTTACATCGCCTCAAAGGCGGTAATGTACCCGTTTTTCGGCCACGAGGGATTTCGGGCTAAGTGCTTCATGTTGAGAAGCGACCTTGAGGCGTACATGAACGCACTGCACGCAGAATACATAAATCCCTCGCAGCCATATCGTGGTGCCGGTGAGATGCCTGAACTGTGGAAATCGCGGATGCGTGAAATTCAGGGCTTGAATCAGGTCGTCGAATTTACAGTAGCCGCCCAGGACCAGATTGAGGGTTTGCGTGGCTATGTGAGTTCAAGGGACAAGGGCTATCAGCTCATTCGTGAAATCGCCCTGCCGCTGGTTTCATACATTTCAATTATGCGCCTTACCGATACGTCGGGTTCGACAATTTTTTACTGGAAGCTTTTTGCCGACTTCGATGCCATTGCCGACAAGAAAGAGGCTCTGGTGTTCACTTACGGGAAAAAGAGCGATAAAGCTACGTCGGCTCATTCTGTTAAGGAAAATCCCCGTGAAAAGGAGATTCGCAAAGCTAGAATCGGCCAAGGGCTTTACCGGGAAAAACTTCTCGGCGAGTGCCCCTTCTGCCCGATAACGATGATAAATGACGAAAGACTGTTGGTGGCAAGTCACATAAAGCCGTGGGCCGTGGCGACAGACCGGGAGAGGTTAGACCCAAAGAACGGTTTCATGCTTTCACCGTTGTTTGACAGGCTCTTTGACCGCGGTTTCATGACGTTCACTCCCGACCGTCGCATAATGCTGTCGAAATGGATTTCCCCGGCCAACAAAGCCAGGCTTGGCGTTAAGGATGGCCAGTTCGTGCAGCTGTTGCCGCTTGACCCGGAAAGAGAGGAGTACATGCGATTCCACAGGACGTCGGTGTTCAAGGACTGAGAGTGGGGGGAATTTGTACCCTTTGCATTAAGGGTACGTCTATAAATTAAGCGCCTGCGTATCAGAGGACTAATTGCTATATTTGCATCAAAGTTGAGTGAAAGACGAAGAAAGCCGGTAAATATTGGATGAATGAGCAGTCAAGAAGTCTGTTTGAAGAAGAAACGACTCTTGAATCCCTGTCGAAGATGGGCAATGCCCTGGAATTCGTTTCAGGTGTCGTGGATTTCGAGCTTTTCCGCCCGACACTTGAAAAGAGTCTGCAGACGCAGGAGCGCAAGGGCAACGCGGGGCGTCAGCCATAGACCCGATGCTGCTCATTGACTCCAACGACAGGGAAGGGCGAGGAGGTATATCTTGACGCTGGCTATGTCGGAACCGCTGACGGCTTCATCGAGCGGTCGATGGGCGGACTCGTTTTCAGAGGAACGGGAATAATCAGGGCGAAGGCGTGTGTTGCCCTGACGAACCTTACCTACAATATCGCGCGCCTGGCGTAGATTTACAGATGCCATCACGATGGGATCACTGTACCCTGACGATATTTCTCGGCGGTTATATACAGTTGAATATCAATGTGTTCCACCCCCCTCCCCCAAAAAATAACTATGCCACAATGAAAAAATATTTGGAAATAGCGTCTAAATTAGTTAATTTTGCAGTAAACAATACAGAGATGAGGCGACTAATGAGGTCCTGCCGCTAACGTTCAAGCCATAAACGCAAATAAGAGAACCTTCCATAATAGAACTTCCCACTAACCAATAGCCAAAAACAATGCAAAAACGATTACGCATTTTGTTGACGCTGCTGGCAGCCATGCTGCTGCCGGGCGGCGCGGTATGGGCGGCCCCGCCTCTGCAGGGAGGCGGCACCGAGGCCGACCCGTACCTGATCAGCTCCAAAGCCGACCTTAAGGCGCTTGAGCTGTATGTCAACGGCTCCATCACCGGTTCCACATCCACCACGCAGGCCAAGGCTGGCGGCGACCCCTGCACGGGCCTCTACTTCGCCCTCGGCGCCGACATAGACATGGCCGGCGACACCACTTATCTCGGCCTGGGCACTACACCTTACGGCCGCGCCTCGGCCACCTCCTGGATGTTCAGCGGCCATATCGACGGACGCGGCCACACCATCCGCAACCTGCACATCAACGGCATGGTGTTCAAGGCCGACGGCACCATCGACACCTCCGTCTCCGGCTCGCGCAAGTACTTAGGCTTCATCGGCAATCTTGACTCCGGCAGCGTGCGCAACCTCAACTTCGACGCGAGCTGCTCGGTCACCGGCAACGGCGCCGTCGGCATGGCGGCCGGACGCACGGCCAAGGGCGCCACGGTGGAGAACTGCTCCAACGCGGGCACCGTCCGCTGCTACGGCGACTACTGCGGCGGCATAGTGGGCGACGGCAACGGCACCTCGGCGGCTCCCGCCTCAATACGCAACTGCTTCAACACCGGCACCGTATACAGCAACTACCGCTACGCCGGCGGCATTGCGGGCGGCATCTACTACCTGACGGTGGAGAACTGCGTCAACCTGGGCCGCGTGGATATGCACTCCTTCCACAGCTCCCGCGACGAGGGGAAGCAGGAATGCGGCGGCGGCATCACAGGCTATCATCAGACGACCTCCGAGGTGCGCAACTGTCTGAACGCCGGCGCAGTGAGCGTGAGCGGTCAGTATGCGGCCGGCATCTCGGGCCGCGTCTCTTCTGGCACCAAGACGGTGCTGAACGGCAATGTCACCTTAGGCTATGTCGACTGCCCCTCGCTCAACTACCGCGGCATGATAGCGGGCGGCATCCCCTCCACCTCTCCGGTCTTCACTGCCAACTACTACGACGCCTCGCTGTGGGGCACCATGGCCGTGGCCACTAAGGAGCACGAGGGGTGCAAGGGCCTCACGACGCAGGCTCTGACCGCCGGATCCGCTTTGGAGGGCCTGGCGGCCGACTACTGGCAGTTCGAGGCGGGCCTCTATCCTCGCCTTAAGCTGCAGGCCGCGCAGACATTGGCGGCCGCGCAGACCTACCTCCTCTTCCCCGACGGCACCGACGCCGCCAACTTCGGCACCGAGGCCGCTATCTCCACCAAGGGCACCATCACAGCCACAGTGGAGAATGAGGCGGGCAGCAACGCTTTCTCGGTTCAGAACGGCAAGATTCTGGTCGGCCAGGTGAAGAGTGTCTGCTCGGCCACCGCTCAGCTTGTCAACGGCACCTGCACGCTGCGTGTGCCCCTGACCAAGATTCCGGTGCTCTTCTCCGGCGCCGGCACCGAGGCCGACCCCTACATCATCGCCTCGCGTCAGGACCTGGAGAATATGGCGGCCATGACCAACGGCGCCACCTCCGAACACTACACGGGCAAGTACTTCCGCCAGACGGCCGACATCGACATGGGCATGGAGCCTTTCGACGGCATCGCCTGCGTGCAGACGGGCGCCAACTACCCGGAGCGCACCTACTGGTTCGCCGGCATCTACGACGGCGCCGGGCATAAAATCTCGAACCTGAACATCAACCGCGTCAAGTTCGACGCCGACGGCAAGGCCATCAGCTACTCCACCGGCGGCGGCTCTGCCCAGAACGTGGGCCTCTTCGGCTCACTGGGCGACGGAGCGAGAATCAAGAACCTCACTATCGCCTCGGGCGACATCCAAGGTTACTTCAATGTAGGCTCCTTCGCGGGCTATTCTCTGGATGACGTGCAGATTTCCGACTGCCACAACTTCGCGGCGGTGACGGCCTACGACGGCACCGTGGGCGGCATCACGGGCATCTCAGACGCCGCTTCAGGCTCGTTGCTCAACATCATAGAGCGCTGCACCAACTCCGGAGCCATCCTCTCCAACAGCGAGGAGGCCGGCGGCATCATCGGCTACAGCAAGTCGGTGCTGACCGACTGCATCAACCTCGGCACGGTCACCATCCGCCGCTTCAACGCCTGTCTGGCCGACGCCATAGCCATGGAAGAGGCGGGCGGCATCGCCGGCACCAACCAGGGCAACATGACCTATTGCGCCAACTTCGGCATGGTGAGCTGCGACGGCTCCAAGGCGGGCGGCCTGACGGGCTTCTCGTCGTCGGGCAACAAGCGCGGCTCCATCGTGGGTTGCTACAACGCCGCCACCGTATATGCGGCCGACAAGACCAAATGCGGCGCCCTGGTGGGCGAGAACTACAAAATCATGAACCCGACCGAGGTGCAGAGCGACTGCGTATACGACTCGCAGTACTCCGGCTGTCTGGCCTGCGACAATGCCGACGCCGGCTTCGCGGCGCCCCTCTCCACGGCCGATCTCATCTCCGGCGAGGCTTATCTGCCCGCCGCGGGCTGGAACTTCAAGGCCGGTCTCTACCCGGTCAACAAGGCACTGGCAGGCAATGCCGCCGTGCAGGCTGCCTGCGCCTCCTATGTACTGATGCCTGAGGACCAGACGGTCGTCGACTTCCGCCGCGGCACTCTCGGCTCGGCCATGCCTCTGACGGCCACCGTCTCCGGCACATCCGTCATCAGCGTCAGCGGCAACAACATCGCCGCCGACGCCTCGGCCACCGACATCGCCAAGGCAGCCGTTACCCTTAAGGCGGGCGACTACTCGCGCCTGGTCAGCCTGCAGTATCTGCCCAATGTGCTGACGGGCGAGGGGACCGCGCAGAGCCCCTTTCTGGTGGCTTCGGCAGCCGACTTTCTGAAAGTCTCCGACTACATGCTGCGCGGCGGCACATCCTTCCGCGGCAAGTACTTCCGCCAGACGGCCGACCTGGACTTCTCCGGCCTGACATTCGCCATGGCCGGCACGGACGGCAACTTCTTCGCCGGCAAATACGACGGCCAGAACCACTCGGTGGCCAACATTACCACCACAGCGGCCGCCAACACCGAGTATGTCTCCACGGGTCTGTTCGGCGGCATCGCCCAGGGCGGCACCGTGGCCAACCTGGAGCTGAAGGGCTTCAATATGCAGTCGAACCTGAACGGCGGCCTGCTGGCAGGCACCGTCGGCGGCTCCGTAAGCAATGTCTCCACCTCCGCCGACTGCAAAATCGAGGGCGTGAAATCGACCGTGCTCTTCACCTCTGCCAAGGGTGAGAACATAGGCGGCATCTGCGGCATCGTCACCGCTTCGGCACGTATAGAGAATTGCGTCAACCGCGCCTCGGTGACCGGCTACAAGTATGTGGGCGGCATCACGGGCAACAGCGACTATGTCGGCACGGCCTACATCGGCTCGTGCTCCAACTACGGCGCCGTGCTGGCCATGTCCCCCAAGGAGACTCAGCCTCCCACGGGCGGCGGCCAGCCCACCACCACTACGGTCGAGGTATACGCAGGCGGCATCGCAGGCCAGCTGGCAGGCACGGCCGACAAGTGCGTCAACCACGGCAGCGTGCTCGCCGACCCGTGCAAGGTGGCCGGCGGCATCGTGGGCCAGCTCTACATCCGCGCCCGCGTGCAGGATTGTGAGAACCGCGGGCAGGTACGCGCTCGCGACTATACGGCCGGCGGCATCGTGGGACAGAGCGGCGTGGGTACTCCCGCCTCGCGGAGCTACATCGTGGATTGCCGCAACTACACCCCGGTCAGGGCCATCAACCAGCTCGGCGGCATCGCGGGCCAGCTCAAGGCCTACACCTCGGTGCAGCGTTGTGCCAACTTCGCCGACCTGGAGCCGACCGGCCAGTGGTGCGGCGGCATCGCCGGGCAGGTGACCGCCACCGTGAGCGGCTATGACGCCTTCGCCCTCATCGAGGACTGCTACAACACCGGGTCCATCACCGGCAACGGCTACAACGCCGGCATAGCCGGATACGTCACCACCAAGGGCTTGACCGTCAACCGATGCTTCAACACCGGCTCGATGACCACCACCAACACCATGGGCGGCCCGGCCGGCATCGCCAACTTCACCACAGGCCCCAACTCGGTGTCCAACTGCTACAACGCCGGAACCATCACCGGCCCGCGCTATGCAGGCGGCATCTGCGGCAACTCCTTGGGCGTGACCGTGAGCAACTGCTACAATATCGGCAAGGTAACCTGCACTCGCGACTCCTATCTGGAAAATGGCGTCGGCAATATCGTCTCCACCAAAGCCGACAACATCACCGTCAGCAACTGCTACTACCTCAACACCCTGCAGCACTTCACCGTCGACGACGGCTACACAGACACCAAGGCCCTTCCGGCCGCCGAACTGTTCGACGCCAACCTTGGCGCCGCCTTCGTGCGCAACGCCTGCACATTCCCGATGCTCTCGACCCTGGACACCGTGTCGGCAGCCAAAGCCTTCGCGGCATATTTCCGCCTGGCCGACGGCGACAGCTTCACCAGCCTGTCGCACTCATTCCCCGTCGCCCAGCTCGAAGGCTTGAGCTGGAGCGTGACCGGCAACCTGCGCGTGGACGGTTCCCGCATACGTCCGGCCGGCAACGGCATGGGAGTCCTGACGGCCACCTGCGGCGCCTTCTCGCGTTCGTATGAGTTCACCTCCACCACCGGCGTGCAGGGTCTCGAAGATGGCGAAGAGATAGTAAGCGTGCGCCGCTATCTGCCCGACGGCACCGCGGTTGCCGACCCGCAGCCCGGCACCATCGTGATAGAGGTGGCCACCACCACCTCCGGCCGCGAGCTCCGCACCCGCAGACTCGTCCGCTAACCCTTCCCGACCTCAAACCGACAGGCGGCCCCGTGCGGGGCCGCCTGTCCTCTTATCCGACAATATTGGCTTTTTGAATCGCAGGCATACGCATTATTTTTATTAACTTTGCAGTGAAATGGCACAGATAGGAGATACTGTCCGCTACCTCAGCACCACGGGCGGCGGCAAGATCACACGCATGGAAGGCAAGACGGCCTGGGTGGCCGAGGACAACGGCTTCGAAATGCCCATGGCCCTCAACGAGCTGGTAGTGGTGCTCCCGGCCGGCTCCGAGCCGTCGGGCGCCCGGCTGGCGTTCGACCAGGCCGCTTACGACCGGGGCAAAGCTCCCGCCCCCAAGCACGGAGAGGAGAAACTGAGCAAGGACATCACCCCCGAGCCGGTGGAGAAGCCCCTGCCGCCGGCACCCGAGACGAAGCACGGGGATAAACTGAACGTAGCCCTCGCCTTCGAACCTCTCAAAATCAAGGAGCTTGGCAGCTCCGGCTTCAACGCCGTGCTGGTCAACGACTCCAACTATACCCTCCTCTTCGCGCTGCTGCGCGCCGCCGAGGGCGACAAGGACTGGACCACCGTATACGCCGGCACAGCCGAGCCCAACGAACTCATCGACCTCGCGCAGCCCGACCACCGGGACCTCAACGGATACTACCGCGTCGCCCTCCAGTATGTGGCCTGCAAGCCGGGCAAGCCGTTCGCGCTCAAGGCTCCCGTCAGCGTGGCCCGGCGCCTCGACCTCACCAAGTTCTACAAGCTCCACTGCTTCCGCCCCGGCGAGTACTTCACCACGCCCGTGATGGAGATAAAGCTGGTGGAGGACGACCAGCCCGTGCAGCCTCTGCAGCTTGGCGACGCCGCCCGGCAGGTCGACGTGCAGGCCACGCCCACCGACCGCCGCATGGTGCGCGAGCTCAGCGGCAAGTACCGCTTGGACCGCGGCCGGGACAAGAAGCGTCCGCAGCCGGCCGACAATCCTCACCGCCTGCTGCCCCCCATCGAGGTGGACCTCCACATACACGCCCTGACCGACAGCATAGCCGGCCTGCAGAACTCCGACATGCTCGCCATGCAGCTCGACGCCGTCGAGGCCACCATGCGTGCCAACGCCCGTCGCATCGGCCAGAAGATCATCTTCATCCACGGCAAGGGCAACGGCGTGCTCCGCCGCGCCGTCCTCGACCTGCTCAAGCGCAAGTACCCCTCGGCCGAGCTCCAGGACGCCTCCTTCGCCGAATACGGCTTCGGCGCCACACTCGTCACCATCCACCAGCAACTCCCCAAGAAGTAAGCTATGAGCGACATCTGGTGGACCGCCCCCACAGAGGCCGAGAACGGCAACACCATCCTTGTCACCGGCCGCGACGACGTCGATCGCTTCCGCGCCTCCGGCAAGCACGTGTACCGCGTCGAAGTCACCTGGCGCTACGACGGCGGCGGCATGCCCGGACGTGCCGAAGCCGAGCTCATGGAGCAGGCCACCGACGCCCTGCAGGCCGCCCTGCGCCGCGACAAGGTGGCCGTCATGACCGGCATCTACACCGGCGACGGCCAGCGCGACTGGGTCTTCTACACCAAGTCGCTGCCTGTCTTCAACACCATCCTCAACCGCGCCCTGGCCGACCTGCCGGCCCTCCCCATCGTCATCGAGGCCTACTCCGACCCCGACTGGGCCGAGTACTCCGAGATGCGCGCCGCCACCTACATCCCACCCTCCGACGACGACTGACCCACCGGGAATCCCGGCATGGCAGACAGACGGCGGCGGCCGCTCCGGGATGGGGCGGCCGCCGTCGGTATGGGGGAGGGGTCACTCGCCCTGCTCCTTGAGGTAGGCGTCGAGGGCGGAGGTCATCGACGGGGCGGAGGGTGTGGGAGCTGAGAGGGACAGCTGCAGGCCGGCCGCCTCGGCGGCGTCGCACGTCGCCTTGCCGTAGCAGCCCACGCGGATGCCATTCTTGGACTGGTCGAAGTCCGGGAAGTTCTTACGCAGCGAGTCGATGCCCGCAGGGGAGAAGAACAGGAGCATGTCGTGGTCCAGCTTGAAGTCGGGGGCGAAGTCGTTGCTGACGGTGCGGTACATCACGGCCTTGGTGTAGTCGATGCCGGCCTTGTCCAGGGCGTCGGCGTCGTGGTTGTCGTCGGTCTGGATGTCGCTGACGGGCATCAGGAACTTCTCTTTCTTGTTCTTGACGATGGCGGCCAGCAGCTGGGCGTCGTTGAGCTTGCCCGACAGGCCGAAGAAAATCTTGCGCTTGCGGTAGACGATGTATTTCTGCAGGTACAGCGCCAGGGGCTCGGAGGTGCAGAAGTACTTGGTGTTGGTGCTGATGGGTACGCGGGTCTCCTCGCAGAGCCGGAAGTAGTTGTCCACGGCCGAGCGGGACGTGAAGATGATGCCGGTGTAGTCGGCCAGGTTGATTTTCTCCTGGCGGAACTCGCGGGCCGGAAGGCCCTCCACCTTGATGAACGGACGGAAGTAGACTTCCACCCCGTGGCGGGCGGCGATGTCGAAGTATGGAGATTTACCGGACTGCGGTTCCGGCTGCGAAATCAGTATTTTCTTGATCTTCATATTATTCTGCTACCGTATTGGCCTAACGGATAAGAAATAAGCGTATCATTTCTTTACAGTCATGCCACCGCGTCCAATAGGAATCGGGCGGCGGCGTACGCTAAAACCAACGGAACTATTTCCAGACTGCAAAGGTAGTAAAAAAAGAGGAGAATGGAGGTGGGGCCGTGCATAAAAATGCGTGCGCCCTTGAAAATGAATATGAGCTTGGCGACGAGGAATGCGCCGAGTGCGACGGGGGCGACGGTGGTGGCGATGGAGGTGTCGGCGGCGGCCGCCAGGGCCAGGGGGAGCATGACGACGCACAGCAGGCCGGTGGCGGCGTTGTGGCCGCGCACCCACACGCGCATGGTGTCGGCGTCGGAGAATACCCACCCGGTCAGGCCGTAGGCCGCCCACAGGAACAGGCCGTAGCCGAGGGCGACGCCCATGCACGCGGCGGCGCCGGGCAGCTCCGGCCTGCCGCCGCCCAGCAGGTAGAGGTAGAGCAGCAGGCCCTCGCTCAGCAGCGTCACGGTGTTGAGCAGGAGCAGGAACGAGCTCTCGCGCACGGTGTCGTCGAAGACGTTGTGGCGGCGCCGGGTGTTTGTGATCTCCTTGCCCAGCAGGAAGATGTACTTGGCGGACTTGCGGAACTTGAGGCCGATGGCCACCAGCAGCACCAGCAGCGCGAGCAGCAGCCACGAGGCGCCCTGGCGGGTGTCGGCCTGGCGCGGCTCCGGCTTGTGGAGCGGGTCGCGGTCCAGGAAGAGCATGGCGGCGTGGGCCGAGTATGTGCTGTCCACGACCGTGTCGGCGTGCTGCGCCGTGTCCGGCGCCTGCACGGTGTCCGAACGGACGGCGGACGGCCCGTGAATGCTGTCGAGATGCTGTGTCGCCGTCGGCATGGGTGGTTACTTGAGCCAGGCGGCGGAGCGGCACCAGGCCACGGTGGCGGCCAGGCCCTCGCTCAGGGAGGTCGGGGCCGTGAAGCCGAAGTCGCGTTCGGCCGCGGAGACGTCCGCCTGCCAGTTGCGCTGCCGCATGATGTTGTACTTGTCGGTGTTGAGGGTGGAGGGCTTGCCGCGCGCCGCCCCGATCTTCTCGGCGATGGCCGACACCGCCTTCACGCCCCACAGCGGCACGGTGATGTTGAGGTAGTGTCTCTTGCCCAGGGCCCGTGCGGCCAGGCGGCGGTACTCGCGCTGCGTGTAGGAGCGCTTCTCGCTGAGCAGGTAGGTGTTGCCGACGGGTGCCTTCTCCAGGGCGTCGAGGGCGGCCAGGGCCAGGTCGGGTCCGTAGATGAACGTCAGCAGCTGCTTCTTATATCCGGCCCCGAGGTTGAAGCCGCGCTGCAGGCTCTCGAGCATGAGGTAGTAGTCGTGGTCCCGGGGTCCGTAGATGCCGGTGGGGCGGAAGATGATGTACGGCAGCCCGCTCATGGTCAGCTCCATCTCGGCCTTGAGCTTGGAGGCGCCGTAGCGGGTGTCGGGGATGGCCGGCGAGGTCTCGGTGAAGGGGGTGTAGCCCTTCTCGTCGCCCTTGCCGAGCACCGACAGCGAGCTCATGTAGAGGAACTTGCGGGGCACGGCCCCGGCTTGCCTGAGGGCGTCGAGGAAGGTGCGCAGGTACTGGTAGTTGACGCGGTTGAAGTCCTCGAAGCGGAGGGCCTTGGTGGCCCCCAGGTTGTATATGATGTAGTCCCAGCCGCCGTCGGGCATCTCGGCGCGGAGTGTCTCGGCCAGCGAGGCTGGGTCCGAGAAGTCGAAGACGGCGAAGTGCAGGCGCGCGTCGGTGAGGTATCGGCGGGACGTCGACTGGCGGACGCCGGCCCATACGTCGAGTCCGCGTCCGAGGGCCGCCTCGGCGAAGTGGCTTCCCATGAAGCCGCCGGCGCCTACTATCAGCAGTTTCTTTCCTTCCATGGCAATCTTCCTGGTCATTTGCAATTATGCCGTTCGTCAATTGAGGGTATGCAGTCCTTGTGTCGGTTGGGGCGTATGACGTCGTAGTCGAGTACGCCGAAGGCGTAGCCGTGGGCGAGGAGCCACTCCAGTGCCCGGGGGAGGGCGTCGAGCACGCGGGGGGCGGCCTTGAGGGAGTCGTGGAAGACGATGACGGCGCCGGGGCGGGCGTAGCGGCGGACGTTGGCCACGACCTGGTCGGCGGTCAGGCGCCGGGAGTAGTCGCGGGTGACGAGGTCGTACATCACGGGCTTGAACATGCGGCACATGGCGCGTGCCTGGCGGGGGCGCATCCAGCCGTGCGGGGGGCGGAAGAGGTGGCTGCCGATGAGCTCGTGGGCCTCCATGATGTCGCGCAGGTAGCGCTTGGTGGTGACGTGGCTCCCCTGCAGGTGGTGCATGGTGTGGTTGCCGACGCCGTGGCCGCGGCGGCGCACCTCGGCGAGCAGCTCGGGGTGGCGCCGCACGTTGTCGCCGACCATGAAGAAGGTGGCGCGGGCGCCGAAGCGGTCGAGGATGTCGAGCACACGGGGCGTCACCTCCGGCACGGGGCCGTCGTCGAAGGTGAGGTATACCTCCCGCCGCATACGGCGTTTTCCCGCCGGCACCCGGAACAGGGCCGACGGGAAAAGGAGGCGGAACAGTCGCGGCGGACGCTCTATCAGCATCGACGGTTATCGATTAGAGGCCGTGCGACTTGCGGTATGTCTCGTAGAGGCGCTTCTGGCGCTCCAGGTCGAGCCTTTTCACCGACGGGGCGTTCTGAACGTCCTCGGCGGTGGCGCCGACCTGGGAGGGGTCTTCTATGAGGGTGTAGAAGATGGTGTCGAGCTGTCGGGTCTCCAGGGGCTGGCGGGCGTACTCGGCGGGCGACATGTCCTTGAGGCCGACGATGCGGCGGGCGTTCATCTCCACCTGCATGGCGCCCTCGCTCAGGTCGGGGTTCTCGAGGCTGGCGCGCACCTGGTCGTACTTGGCCCGGAGGGTCTTCTCGTCGAGGCCCTGGAGCACGGGGTTGGCGGCTTTCAGCCGGGCGTAGTCGCCGCCCATGCGCTGGTAGGCCTCGACCATGCCCCAGTAGCGCAGCGGCGACTGGTCGGTCTCGATGCTGATGGCGGTGCCGGGGAATGCGATGTGGATGTTCTGCTCGTAGCGCACGTAGGCGCCGTAGAGGAGCACCTGGCGCTCCATGAGGTCGCGGCCGGTGGCGCGGAGCTTGTCGTTGCCGGTGGCCTGGCCCAGGTCGTAGTAGAGGTTGGCGATGTCGGGGCCGAGCTGGATGCCGTAGGGGCGTATGGAGGCGGGCTGCTTCTCCGTGATGAGCCTGAGCAGGTCGGCGGCCTGGGCGTAGAGCTTGTCGGCGCGGGCCTTGTCGCCGGACTCGGTGGCCTGCTGGCCCTCGCGGTAGTACTGCTTGGCGCCGAGGAGCATGTAGGTGCGCATGGTGGTGAGCATGCGGCCGGCCGTCTCGTCGTAGTAGGGCTTGCGGCCCTGCGTGTCGGCACCGCCCCACAGGAATCTTTTCGCGTTCTGGTAGAACTTGTCCGAACGGACGGAGGGGCCGGAGTTGCGCCAGGGCACGAGCTGGAGCGCCAGGCCGGTGGAGGCCTGGTACGGGTCGAGGCCCATGTAGTAGTCGTTGCCGACGGTGGCGCACCAGTAGATGGGGCGTGTCCAGCCGGTGGCGGCGTTGGTGGCGATGATGTCGAGCATCAGGATGTCGCTCTGCAGCAGCGCGCCGCGGCCGCGGTAGCTGGGGCTGGCGGTGAGGTCTATCTCGATGCGGTCCACGAGGCGGGCGGTGTCATTGGCGGCCACGTAGCCCTGCCTGACCATGGCGGCCTTGTCGACGGGGATGTAGACGACGGAGGTGGGGATGACGGGATAGCCGTACTCGGCTCGCTTGTTGCCGGAGTAGGCTGCCTTGAGGGCCTCGCGAAGCTCCATGGGGGTCTTGTTGTCGGGGTCGACGAGCAGGATGGAGAGGTTGTCGTACGCCACGTCGGCCTGGGTGGCGGTCAGGGGCACGGGGGCCGACTCGTAGGCCTGCATGTAGAGCTGGTTGGCGTACCAGTCCGACGACAGGTAGGAGAGGTTGATGATGCGCACGTCGGGGCGCACGCCCTCGACCTCCTGGGCGTACCAGAGCGGGAAGGTGTCGTTGTCGCCGTTGCAGAAGATGATGGCGTTGGGCTCGGTGCTCTCCAGGTAGTTGACGGCATAGTCGCGGGCGGCGTAGCGGCCGGAGCGGTCGTGGTCGTCCCAGGTCTGGGAGACCATCTGCAGGGGCACGCAGATGCCCAGCAGGCAGGCCGCTACGGCGCTCCAGAGCGACAGGGCCTTGGGTGCGGCCTGGGAGTTGAGGGCCGAGAGCTGGGAATTGTCGGTCGAGGCCTTGTCCCGGCCCTTCTGCGCGTCGCCGTCATTCACGGCCTTGCGGGAGGCGGCCCGGAGCATCAGGCGCCACAGTGCTGCCACTCCCATGCCGATCCATATGGCGTAGGCGTAGAAGGAGCCGGCGTAGGCGTAGTCGCGCTCGCGAGGCTGGTAGGGGGGCTGGTTGAGGTAGAGTATGATGGCCACGCCAGTCATGAAGAACAGGAAGAAGACCACCCAGAACTGCTCTACGCCGCGCTTGCCCGAGAATGCCTGCCACAGCAGGCCGACGAGGCCCAGGATGAGCGGGAGCATGTAGAAGACGTTGTGGCCGGGGTTGTCCTTGCCCAGTTCGTCGGGCAGCAGCGACTGGTCGCCCAGGCGGGCGTTGTCCAGGGCCGGGATGCCGGAGATCCAGTTGCCGGCGTCGAGCTCGCCGCCCATGTTCATGATGTCGTTCTGGCGGCCGGCGAAGTTCCACAGGAAGTAGCGCATGTACATGTGGTTGAACTGGTAGCGCAGGAAGTACTCCCAGTTGTTGTACTGCGTGGGCTTGAAGACGGTCCTGGCGGGGTATGAGTACACGTTGTCGCCCACTGGCACGGGCTCGCTGTTGACGTCGAGCTCGGGCACCTGGGCGCCCCCCTGGTCGATGGCGTTGACCGTCACCATGTTGTCATAGTCCTGCTTGGCCTCGGTGATGGAGGGGGCCCATACCTCGTAGCCGCGCTGGTGGGCGGGCACGGAGGAGTACAGGCGCGGGAAGAGCATGTCGAGCTCGGGGTTGTATACCGGCTCGGGGGTGCGCGTCTTGACCACGTATCCGTGTCCGCGCTCGGCCAGCTTCATGTTCTCGGCCCTCTGGCCCTCGTCGAGCGAGGCGGCCACCGGCGCCGGCGCGCCCGGCACGGCCTTGCCGTACTGGTTCTTGCCGTACTCCATGTGCGTGGAGTACTGCGGACGCATGACGGTGGCGCCCCCCATCTGGTACTGCTGTGTGCCGTTGTCGATCTTCTGCGGCTCGGAGTTGAAGGTCTGGCCGTAGAGCAGCGGGGTGTCGCCGTACTGCTCGCGGTTGAGGTAGCTTGCCAGGTCGAAGACGTTGTCGGGGGAGTTCTGGTTCATCGGCGTGTCGGCGGCCGAGCGGATCAGGATCAGCGCGTAGGAGGAGTAGCCCACGAAGATGACGGCGATGCTCCATGCGATGACGGTGAGCACGCGCACCGGCAGGCCGCGGCGGAAGACGGTGTACATCACCGCCGCCAGGGCGGCGAGCAGCAGCAGCCATACCCAGCCGCTGGAGGTGAAGCAGAGCATGCCCGAGAAGGCCACCGTGAGGATGAACGAGATGCGGATGCCGTTGGCCGACTTCTGCCGGTACAGCTCATGCAGGCACCAGATGAAGACGCACACCGTGACGGCGGCGTATATCAGCACGCCCACGTTGTAGCCCATGCCGCAGGTGTTGACGCAGAAGAGCTCGAAGACCTGCGCCACCTTGATGAAGCCCGGCACCAGGCCGTAGAGCACCAGCACGATGACGCCGAACGACACTGCCAGGGTGGCAAGCGACTTCCACACGTTCATGCCAGGGAACTTGCGGTAGGCGAACACCAGGGCGATGGCCGGGATGCAGAGCAGGTTGAGCAGGTGCACGGCCACGCTCACGCCTATTATGTATGCGATGAGGATCAGGTAGGCGTCGGAATGCGGCTGCCCGGCGCGGTTCTCCCACTTGAGGATGAGCCAGAAGACCAGGGCGGTGCAGAACGACGAGAAGGCGTACACCTCGGCCTCGACGGCGGAGAACCAGAACGTGTCGGACCAGGCGTAGGCCAGGGCGCCGACCACGCCGGAGCCCATGATGGCCAGCATGCGGGGCAGGCCGATTTCGCCCTTGTTGTCGTCGCGCACCAGCAGGCGGCGCGTCAGGTGCGTGACGGTCCAGAACAGCAGCAGGATGGTGAGGGCCGACAGCAGGCCGCTCATGGCGTTGACGCACAGCGAGATCGTCTGCGGAGACGACGCGAAGTTGGCGAAGAAGCGGGCCGTGAGCATGAAGATGGGGTTGCCCGGCGGGTGGCCCACTTCCAGCTTGTCGGCCTGGATTAGAAACTCGCCGCAGTCCCAGTAGGACGCGGTCGGCTCGAGGGTGAGCCAGTATGTGGCCAGCGCGATTACGAACACCACCCATCCGGTGATATTGTTGACCAGGTTATACTTTTTCGTGATCATACGATGTAGGTTGCGTACATTTTGCCGGGGAGGCGAGTCCGCGTAGCCGTGCGTCCGGCTGGACGGCGCGTACGGACACACCACTCCAATCAATCGGCAAAGTTACACCATTTTCCCGAAAGCGTCAAGCCCACACCCCCTAAAGTGTCTTAAAACGCATAGTCGGACGCGTCAGGCAGATTGAATTGTGCCGGCGGGTCACAGGTTGGCGAGCCAGGCGGGCCACCGGTCGCGCGGGGCGGTGCGCTCCACGGTGACGGGGACGACGGTGGTGTAGCCGTGGTCGAGGCACCACTGGTCGGTGTCGGCGCACTCGGGCTCGGAGTTGAGGAACTCTCCTGCGAGCCAGTAGAAGGGCTGGCCGTAGGGGTTCTCGTAGCGGCGGTACTCGTCGCTCCAGCGGCAGCGGCAGGCGCGCGTCACTCGCATCCCCTTGGGCTCGATGCCGGCGGGGATGTTGACGTTCAGGCATATGTCCCGTGGCAGGCCGTGCTCGAGCACCCGGCGTGTCAGGTCCTCCACGTACGGGCGGCAGTATGTGAAGTCGGCGTCGGGGCTGTGGTCGGTCAGGGAGAAGCCGATGGCGGGCAGGCCGTCCTGGCACCCTTCCATGACGGCGCCCATGGTGCCGGAGTAGAGGACGTTGATGGAGGCGTTGGAGCCGTGGTTGATGCCTGCCAGGACGAGGTCGGGGCGCCGGGGCAGCAGGTTGAGCAGTGACATTTTCACGCAGTCGACGGGGGTGCCCCGGACGGCGAACATGGGCACGCCGTCGAGGTCGGGCTGGCGGCGCACCAGCAGGGGCTCGTTGATGGTCATGGCCATGGACTGGCCGGAGTGCTGCAGGGCGGGGCACACGCACCAGACTTCGCCCAGGGGCTTTACGTATTCAATGAGGGCCTCGAGGCCCTGGGAGCCGTAGCCGTCGTCGTTGGTGATCAGTATCAGTGGTCTCATGGTTGGTTTTGTCATTTGGTCTTGCGGAGCAGGAAGCGGTCGCGGACTATGTGGCGGTCGGTTCCGGGCAGCGTCGGGAAGATGTCGGTGGCGGGGAGGTCGGTGTAGGCGCGGCGCATCCGGCGGAAGTCGCGGTGGGCGCGGAGCACGGCGGCGGCGTGGCCGAACCGGCCCTTGGCCAGGAACATGGCCCAGCTCAGGGTGTCGAGCAGGCGTCGGCGGAAGAGGAGCGGCCGGGCCTTGCGCGGAGGCAGGTTCTTGTGCAGCAGCAGCAGGTTGTTGCGGAAGTTGAGGTATGTCTTGCGTGGGTCGGAGGCGTCGAGGCTGGCTCCGCCGACATGGTAGACGGTGGCGGCGGGGACGGCGGTGACGCGGTACCCGGCGCGGCGTATGCGCAGGCATAGGTCTATCTCCTCCATGTGGGCGAAGAATGCCTCGTCGAGTCCGCCGAGGCGCAGGTAGAGTTCCGTGCGGACCATGAGGGCGGCGCCGCTGGCCCAGGCCACGTCGCGGTCGGCGGGCAGGTCGTACTGGCCATGGTCGGCCTCCACGCAGTCGAACAGGCGCCCGTGGCAGTAGGGGTATCCGAGGGCGTCGATGAGCCCCCCGGCGGCTCCTGCGTACTCGAACTTCTCCGGCTGGCGGTGGCTGCGGATCTTGGGCTGGCAGGCGCCCACGTCGGGGTGCGCGTCCATGTACCCGAGCAGCGTTTCCGCCCAGCCGGGGGTGGTGCGGACGTCGCTGTTGAGCAGGACGGTCAGCGGATAGCCGGTCTGTTCCAGGGCGCGGTTGTAGCCGCCTGCGAAGCCGTAGTTCTCGGGCAGGCGCAGCAGGCGCACCTGCGGGTAGTTGGCGGCCAGCCAGGCGCAGCTGTCGTCCGACGAGCCGTTGTCGGCCACGATGAGGTCCACGTCCGGGCCTATGGTGGTGGCCGCCACTCCGGGGACGAACTCCTGCAGGAGCTTCAGCCCGTTCCAGTTGAGGATGATTACCGCGAGCTTTTTCATAGGTCTTTCTTTTTGAGCCGCCAGCGGTTGTGGCTCCATAGGTAGGAGGCGGGGTCGCGGCGTATGGATTCGGTGAGCAGGCGTGCGTACTCGGCGGTGAGGAAGCCGGGGTCGCACGCGGAGGCGTCGTCGGCCATGTGCGCCAGGCGGAGTTCGAAGCGGTCGCGGCCGGTGCGGCGCACGTCGGTGTAGTAGACGGCGGTGCGGAGTTTGCGGGCCAGGTCTTCGGTGCCGCCGATGAACGGGGTGCGGCGCCCGAGGAAGTCCACGTCCTGCCAGCGGGTGTTGTGGCCCGGCTTCTGGTCGCTGAGGAAGCCGATGATGTATGGCTGGCGGGCGCGTCGCCAAGAGAGCATGGCGCGGCCGGTCTGGCGCATCGGCACGGAGGTGTTGAAGCGCGACCGCAGGCGGTGGAAGAAGCGGTTGAACCATAGCTGCCTGAGCGGGCGCGCCACGTGGGCGTAGACGACCTGCGTGGGTGCCGCCGGGTCCAGGGCCATCAGGGGGATGTACTCCCAGTTGCCGAAGTGGCTGGTGTACAGCGTTATGTCGCGGCCCCTGGCGAACTGGCGGCGCAGGTCGTCGAGTCCGGCGAAGGTGATGTGGCGGCTCAGGTAGGCGGGGCTGCGGTAGGCGATGCGGACGGTCTGGAAGAAGTAGTCGGCGAGGTTGCGGTAGAAGTCTTTTTCTATGCTCCGGCGCTCCCTTTCGGTCATTTCGGGGAAGCAGTCGGCGATGTTTCGGCGCACGATGCGGCGGCGGTAGCGGACCACGTTGCGGGCCACGAGGGCGAGGCCGTCGGCCAGGGCGCGGCTCATGAAGGGGGGCAGGAAGGCCAGCAGGCGGAGCAGCCAGCCGAGCGGGGCCAGCAGGATGCGCTGCCCGGAAGGCACCGGGGCGCAGCCGTAGGGGTCGCCGCCCACCGGCTCAAACTTGCTGTGCGAGGATGCTTTCGCCATCGGCTGTGAGTAGTCTTGCGTTGGTGATGGTGTTGTGGAGTTCTGCGCCGCCGTGGACGTGGACGCGCAGGTAGTTGTCCGTAAGGCCGGAGGCGACGCCGGCCTTGGAGGCTTCCCAGAGCACGGGCCGCACCTGTCCGAGCTGGGAGGCGGCGAAGGCGGCCAGCTTGCTGTCGCTCAGTCGCATGAGGGCGTCGACACGGCGGTGCTTCTCGGCCTGGTCCACGGCGTGGTCGAGGCGCAGGGCGGCCGTGTCGGGGCGCTCGCTGTAGGGGAAGACGTGCAGGCGGGTGACGTCCAGGCCGGCGATGAAGCGGTAGGAGCGCTCCCACTCTTCGGCGGTCTCGCCCCGGGCCCCGGCGATGACGTCGACTCCGATGAAGGCGTGTGGCATCAGGGAGCGGATGGCGGCGATGCGGTCGGCGAACAGGGCGGTGTCGTAGCGACGCGCCATGAGGCGCAGCACCGCGTCGGAGCCGCTCTGCAGCGGGATGTGGAAGTGGGGCATGAAGGCGCGGCTCTGCGTGGCCACCCACTCTATCAGCCCGGGCTCCAGCAGGTCCGGCTCGATCGACGAGATGCGGTAGCGCTCTATGCCCTCGACCTCGTCCAGCGCCTTTGCCAGCTCGAAGAACGTCTCCCTGTGTAGGGACGCACGGCCCGTGCGTCCGGCATCGGATGGGACAACTGTATGGACGCACCCTGGTGCGTCCGCGAGCGAAGTGGCCGCTCTCCTTCCGAAGTCGCCTATGTTGACGCCGGTGAGGATGATCTCTTTCGCTCCGCGGTCGGCGGCGTGGCGGGCTTGTGAAAGGATGTCGGCGATGCGCGGCGAGCGCGACCGGCCACGCGCCAGCGGGATGGTGCAGTAGGTGCAGAAGCGGTCGCAGCCGTCCTGGACCTTCAGGAACCAGCGGGTGCGGTCGCCCCGCTCGCACGACGGCTCGAATGTCTCCAGCCCTCGCGCCTCGGCCACCTCCACGGCCGTTTCGGCCGGGACGCCGCCCGAGCGGAGCCACTGCTCCACGTGCTGCACGGCCTGTAGCTTCTGCCCGGCCCCGAGCACGGCGCTGACTCCCGGCATGGCTGCCACGGCGCGAGGCTGCAGCTGGGCGTAGCAGCCCGTGGCGACGATATGCGCCCCGGGCCAGCGCCGGTGCAGGCGGGCGATGAGCTGCCGGCACTTCTTGTCGGCCATGGCCGTGACCGAGCAGGTGTTTACCACCACGATGTCGGGCACGTCGCCGTCGGCGGCGCGTGCCACGCCCCTCTCGGCCAGCGCGCGGCCTATCGCCGACGTCTCGGCGAAGTTGAGCTTGCATCCCAGCGTGAAATAGGCAGCCTTCATCTCGAAATTTTTCAGACCGCAAATTTAAGCAAAAAACGCGAAACCGCCACAATGCCTCTCATGCCGCGTCCCCAAATCTAAACATAGTTCACATTTCAGTGTGGCTTTAAAGGTCAAATGTTAATTAAGCTTAAAAATTCGATAAGGTTATTAGCTGGATGAAAAAAATTTCGTATCTTGCGTCCACAAACTAAAAACGCCATCGCCATGATGAAGAAACTAACCTTCTTCCTGGTGGCTGCGCTCCTCCTCCTGATGGGCGCATGCTCCAACGACGTGCTTGACCTCGGTGCCGACACGACAACCAACAATGCGAACGCCCCGCGCGGCTTCGTGAGCATGGACCAGGCCAAGGTGCGCCTGGCAAACATCGTCAGCCAGCTCAACTCCCAGGCCGCCGACGCCTCGCAGCGCTTTCCCGCCGTCACCCCCTCGCGCCTGATCGGCGTTGCCCTCGGCGCCGACATGAAGCCCCTCACTCGCACCGACGACCAGACTCAGGCTGGATGCTATCTCCTGCGCATGGACAACGACATGTTCGCCATCATGAGCGCCACCACCTCGCGCCCCGAACTGCTGGCCATCGGCAACGGCTACCCCAACTTCGAGGACTCTACCGCCCTGGTTCCTAATCCTTATTATTGGAAACCCAATGTCACCGTCGGTGATACCGCGTCGGTCGACCCGAATCGGTGCGACACCATGTTCGAGGAACCCCTCTATGTAGACTACCGGGTGGTGCAACGTGACCTGGTTCCAGTAAAGTGGGGCAACAAAGTTCCATTCAACGACAAACTTAGGTTGGTCAAGTCCAAGTGGACGGGCGATTCCGTGCATGCGGCAGTAGGATGTGTGGGTGTAGCTGTCGGCCAGCTGATGACCGCTAAGAAACTGAGGGGTGCGAATTACAGGGGATATTACTACGACTGGGACATGCTGAGCGGCTACCGCGATGCGTATGACTTCATGGACGACCCGGACGCTCGCGAGGAGGTGTCCTCGTTATTCCGCGACATTGTCAACGAAGAGAACATAGCCCCCTGTGACACCTGCTGGGGCGGGGACGTGACGTGGGCCTCCCCTTACCGCGTGACACGCACACTGGAGAATTTTAATTTCAAGACGCCCGGACGCGGATTCTGGCCCTATGATTTCGACATTGTGGCCTCCGAAGTCGAAGCAGGCTACCCGGTTTTGTTCTTCGCCTTGGAAACAGAGACTCAAGGCCATCTGTGGGTGGCCCACGGCATTCTTGAGGCAACTGTCACCATGGGCGTCTTCCAGTTCAACAAGAACGGTGTCGAGGCTCCGAACCTCGTCTCAACATACACTTGCCCCGTGTGGTACTTCCAGATGAACTGGGGCTGGGACGGCAAGGCCGACGGCTTCTACATGGTAAAGTACGACTCGAGACTGGACAACAAGAAAGGCGCCGACCTGCCCGAGGATTCCGTGGACACTGGTGGCGGGTATAACATCTACCGGCCCAACACGCTCCAGATGGACTACGGGTTCAGGTATCGCTATAATAACCAAACCGAAATACAATGAAAGTAAAATGAAAGCAAGAAACCTGTATGCGCTACTCGTGGCGCTTGTGGCGGCAACCTCCCTGCTGCTCTCCTGTTCCGACAACGACGACCCGCAGCTTGATCCGCAGCCGGTTCTTGAGCCGGGCGAGATACCGATGGCTGATTCCATCCCTTCGGCATACCTCGGAGTGGATTTCATACGCCAGTTGACAGTCGACGTGGGCGATCTCGGCGCGATCTTTGCCAACCAGCCCCTGATAAGCATATACGACAACGCCTCCGACAAGGAGGAGGCGACCGCCAAGTATGATGCCGAACTCTATTTTGTCCGCCTCGCGGATGGCAAGGAATACCGTCCGGGAGAGGCGTTGCCTTATAGCGACAAGCGCAATCCCATCGGGCACCACATGGACATCTATCCCGGAGTGGAGAGGGACGTGGCTCCTCTGATCTTGGGCAACATCGAATACAATGTGGACGATGTGCTGGTGATGCACTGGCCGCAGAAGGACCTGAAAATCTTCATCCGGCTCTATACCGCATACTCCATAAACCCTGTGCCTAACACTGACAAAATGCGAACGACGTATAAGTTCGGAATGTTCGTAAACGGCGTGTGCGTGCAGGACCAGCACCTGAAGATCGTGCTGCAGCCCGACGGGACGGTGAAGCTCTTCGGGCGCCCCGACGGCCTGATGCTCTGACGCACACGGCCCGGTGGGCGTCGGGTTACTGGCCGTCGGGGGTGACGTAGGTGGAGCCGTCCCAGCGATAGACGTAGCGGGAGTCGGTCTCCACCATGAGGTCGTGCATGCCGCGGGTCCTGGACTTGAGGATGTGGAGCTTGCCGGCGCCCCACATGGCGTACAGGTCGAAGTTGTAGGTGCGGCCGTGCATGGTCAGCTCGAACGAGCGGCCGAAGTGGTAGCTGCCGGTGGTGGTCATGCGCTCGGCGGAGCCGTCGCCGTCGAGGTCGTAGGCGAAGGAGCCATCCTCGCCCAGGCCGGCCATGTCGATGGTCTTGAGCGGAGCGTAGGACTGCGTGCGCGCCTTGGGGAGGTCGAGGGCCACGGCGTTGCCGTCGCGCAGGGCGTGCCGCTCGCGCACCACTTTCTCGCCCATGTCGGTGGTGACGAAGTCGAGTACCTTGCGGCCGTCGGCCTCGGCCAGCACCGGCTCGTAGTAGGATGCCTCGGAGAAGAGGTTGCTCTTCTCGAAGGAGCTGTCACCGGCGTAGGAGACGAAGGCCCAGGTGGTGCCGCCGCCGCTGCCGGGGTTGGCGTCGTAGACCAGCGCCTCGCGGACGCCGTCGCCGTCGAAGTCCTCCTGGGCGAAGAGCTGCATGTTGCCGTTGTTGTCGTTGCCGAAGATGTAGTTGACGGAGCCTATGACCACCTCCTCGCCGTCGATTACGGCGAGGAGCTGCGCGTCGGGATCGTAAATGCCGTCGCTGCGCGATACCTTGTAGGTGATGTTCGGGCCGAGGGGAGCCTCTGCGGCGGCCGTGTCGGAAGCCAGGGAGTCGACAGGCGAGGGCCCGGGGGCGGACGAGTGGTTCCTGCCGGCGCCGTAGACTATGAACCAGGCCACTGCCGCAGCGGCGAGCACGAGCAGCACGGAGGCGATGACCCACACGGAGCGGCGCCTTGGGGAGCCTGACGGCGCGGGCTGCAGGGTCGCGTCCTGGCGCGTCCTGTTTCCGCTGCGTGGAATTGTGGCGGACGCCCCCCGGCGCGTCCCTGCATGGGAGTCCGGATAGGCGGCGGTGCCGGAAGTGTCGTCGAGCATTTGGCGGGCCTGGGCGTCGTCGGCGGGGCGGTCCTGCCACAGCGGGCTCATCAGGCGCCGCACCGTCGCGATGGTATGCTCCGAGACGCCGAGCCGGCGCAGCTCCCCGTCGGGGAAGCCGTAGTTGAGCACGTCGGCGGCCAGGGGCGGCCGGCTGCCGGTGAGCATATTGTACATGGTGGCGCCCAGGGCGTACATGTCCATCTGCACCGGCAGGCGCCCGGAGTCGTTCTTCTCGCCGGCGTAGTTGGTCTGCTCTATGGGGGAGTAGCCGGGGGTGCCTCCGCCCACGGTTGTGCTCGACTCGGGTCGCCCGTCGCTGTCGTACTGCTTGGACAGGCCGAAGTCTATCAGCACCGGCCTCCCCTGGTGCATCATGATGTTGGAGGGCTTGAGGTCGAGGTGGAGCATCCGGCGCGAGTGCATGTATGCCAGGGAGTCGAGGACCTGGCGCGACAGGGACAGCGTCTCCCGCTCCGTCAGGCGTCCCTTGCCGGCGATGTAGGCGTCGAGGCTGCCGCCGTCGATGAACGACATGGCGTAGTAGACGGTGTTGTTGGCCTCGAACTCCTCGAGCACGCGGACGATGCCGGGGTCCTGGAGGCGCGCCAGGCTGCGGGCCTCGTTGACGAACTTGCGCTTGTACTTGTCGAAGAGGCCGTCCCTGCTGCTGGCCGTCACCGACTGGCCGGTGCGGCCGTTGATGTCGGACATGAAGAACTCCTTGATGGCCACGTAGGCGTCGATGGCGCCCAGCTCGCCGCTCATCTGTATGGCGGCCAGGTATGTGATGCCGAAGGAGCCCTGGCCGAGCACCTTGCGGATCTCGTATCTGTATGTCTTGCCCTGCAGCAGGGTGCCTGCCGCCAGTGTGTTGTCGCTCATGATGGGGTTAGTTGAGGAAGGTGTTGCAAAATTCGGCGAATCGTAGGGATGCACCCTGGTGCATCCGCTCTACTTTTTTATTGATTATCAGCGGCTGCACCGGGGTGCAGCCCTACAATCTGACCGGAATTTTGAATTTTGACACACCCTCCGGGGTGGAGGCTATTGGTTGTAGAGGAATCGCTTGATGCTCTTCTTGGGGGTCTTCTCGAACTCGGTCGGGAGCAGCTGGATGCGGGTGATGCGCTCGTAGGGGGCCACGAGCTGGTTCAGTTCCTTGCGCACGGTCTCGAAGGTGGCTTCGAGCTCGGAGTTGGAGATGCCCATGGCGTCCAGGGCGGAGTAGTCGGGGTAGACCAGGGCCACGAGCTTGCCGTCGCGGTCCACCACCAGGGACTCGGCCACGTAGGGCATGTTGTTGAGCTTGGACTCGATCTCCTCGGGGTAGATGTTCTGCCCGCTGGGGCCCAGGAGCATCGTCTTGGAGCGGCCGCGCAGGAAGATGGTGCCGTCGGGCGTGCGCGTGCCCATGTCGCCGGTATGGAGCCAGCCATCCTTGGCGAGCACCATCCCGGTGGCGTCGGGATTCTTGTAGTAGCCCACCATGACGTTCTCGCCGCGCACGCAGATCTCGCCGGGGACGTTCTCGGGGTCGTCGCTCAGCACCTTAGTCTCCATGCCGGGGATGGTGCATCCGCTGGAGCCGGGGATGAAGTCGCGCCAGGGGGTGTAGCTCACCAGGGGGCCGCACTCGGTCATGCCGTAGCCCACGGTGAAGGGGAACTTGATGCGGTGCAGGAACTCCTCGACCTCGGCGTTGAGGGCCGCTCCGCCCACTATCACCTCCTCGAACTGTCCGCCGAAGATGTCGACCAGGCGCTTGCGGATCTTGGCGTACACCATGGTGTCGAGCAGCGGCACGGCCAGCGTCCAGCGGATGGGGCCCTTGGAGATCATGGGCAGGATGGAGTTCTTGTATATCTTCTCCAGGATCAGGGGCACGCAGATCACCAGCGAGGGGCGCACCTCGGCCAGGGCCTTGATGAGCACGCGGGGCGACGGGGTCTTGCCCAGGATGGTGATGTGCGAGCCTACGGCCAGGGGCGTGAGCATGTCGAAGGCGCATCCGTAGGCGTGGGCCAGGGGCAGGAAGCCGAGCACGCGCGAGCCGCGGTAGTGGAGCCGCTGGCTGATGCCGAACAGCACGTTGCCCGCCAGGTTGTTGCCCAGCAGCATCACTCCCTTGGAGAAGCCCGTGGTGCCGGAGGTGTAGTTGATCTCCATCAGGCGGTTGTTGGGCCATGCCTCGTAGATGACGTCGTCGGGTCCGAAGCCCTCCGGGTAGCGGCGCTTGAAGCGGCGGCGGAGCATGGAGATGCAGCGCTGCACGTTGATGTCGTCGCGCTGGTAGAGGCTCTCGCTGCGGCGCTTGAGGCTGATGGCCGCCTTGATGTTGAGCAGGTTCTCGGGCTGGATGTGCTCCCATATGGCGTCGGTGACGAACAGCAGCTCGGCCTCGGAGTGGTTGACGATGTGGGTGATGTCGACGGGGTTGAAGTCGGGCAGGATGGGCACGATGACGGCGCCGTAGGTGATGACGGCCATGTAGGTCACGACCCAGTCGGAGCTGTCGCGGCCGCAGACGGCCACCTTGGCGCCCGGCTGCACGTTGAGCTCGCGGAAGAACTCGTGCGTCAGGGCGATGCGCTCGGCCAGGCCGCCGTAGGTCACGGTCTCGCCCGTCGTGTAGTCGGTGAGGGCCGGGAGGTCCCAGTTCTCCTTGAAGCTCTCTTCGTAGAGCTTTACGAGGCTTTTCTGTATCATAGGCTGGAGTTTAGTTGAGAGTTGAGAGTCGCCGACTGTGTGCCGGTGTATGTGCGCATGGACGCACGGCCCGTGCGTCCGCAGGCGTCATAGGCTGAGGCGGTAGATGGTCTCGGCGTCGGCCATGGACAGGGGCACGAAGGCGCCCACGCTCTCGCCCATGTTGGCGCGCAGGGAGGCGACGAGTGCGGGGATGTCGGGCTCTGTGCCCGCCAGGGCGCGCAGCGACGTGGTCAGCCCCAGCTCGGAGTAGAACTCGCGCAGGCGGGCGATGCCCTCGCGTGCCACCTGCTCGTCGGGGCGCCCGTCGCGAGGCACGCCCATGACGTTCATGGCGAAGCGGGCCATCCGCTCGGGCCTTAGCGGGGCCACGAACTCCATCCAGGCGGGTATGATGACGGCCAGGCCGGCGCCGTGGGCCACGTCGTAGATGGCCGACACCTCGTGCTCCAGGCGGTGGCTGGCCCAGTCCTCGGCCTTGCCAGTGCCGCACAGGCCGTTGTGCGCCAGCGTGCCCGCCCACATGATGTTGGCGCGGGCGTCGTAGTCGGCCTGCTCGGCGCGCAGCAGCCGCGCCTGGGCCATGATGGTGCGCAGCAGCGACTCGCTGATGCCGTCCGTCACGTCGCAGCCCGGAGTGTCGGAGAAGTAGCGCTCGAAGATGTGGGCCATCATGTCCACGATGCCGCAGGCCGTCTGGAACCAGGGCAGCGAGATGGTGAGCTCCGGGTCCATGAGCGCATAGACGGGGCGGAGAATGTCGGGGTAGCGCACGGAAATCTTGTGGCGGCCGTCGATCTTGGTGATGACGGAGTTGCCGCTTCCCTCGCTGCCGGCGGCGGGGATTGTGAGCACCACGCCCACGGGCAGCGCCTTGTGTGGGGTGGCCTTGCCGGAGTAAAAATCCCAGAAGTCGCCGGTGTGGGGGACTCCGAGGGCTATGGCCTTGGCGGTGTCGATGACGGAGCCGCCGCCGACGGCCACTATGAAGTCCACGCCGGCGCGGCGGCAGAGGTCGATGCCCTCGTAGACGCGGTCGTCGGTGGGGTTCGGGTCTATGTCGGCCAGGGCCACGGTGCGGATGCCGTGCTTCTCGAGGCTGTCGAGGACGCGCTGCCAGAGGCCGCTGCGCACTGCCGAGCCGTGGCCGCGGCACACCAGCGCCACCTTGGCGCCGCGGGAGGCCGTAAGCTCGCCAACGCGCTCCTCGACGCTGCGCCCGAAGACATATTCGGTGCTCAGGCAGAGGGTGAAATTATCCATCAGGTAATAGGGATCAGATGGCGTGGTTGCGGGCCTGAAACTCGTCGGCGATGGCGCGGGCGATCTGCTTCATCTTCTCCGGGTCGGGGTCCTTGATCTTGTGGCGGAAGTCCATGTCGCCCTCGTTGCGCAGGGGCACCAGGTGCACGTGCGCGTGTGGCACCTCCAGGCCGAGCACGGCCAGGCCTACCTTGCGGCAGGGCAGCGCCGCCTTGATGGCCTCGGCCACGCGTTTGGCGAAGATGAACATCTCGCCCAGGTCGTTGTCGTCGATGTCGAAGATGTAGTCGGTCTCGTGCCTGGGCACCACCAGGGTGTGGCCCCAGGCCACCGGGTTGATGTCGAGGAAGGCGAAGAACTCGTCGTTCTCGGCTATCTTGTAGCAGGGAATCTCGCCGTTGATGATTTTCGAGAATATGGTCATGGTATCCGGTTTGTCAGTTCGGGAAAGGGTGGCGCAGGCCCTGTGGACCCGCGCAGCCGTGCGGTTAGATCTCTATTTTGAGGATTTCGAAGTTGAGCAGCCCGGCGGGGGCCTTTACCTGGACCTTGTCGCCGACCTTGTGGCCGAGCAGGGCCTGGGCGATGGGCGTGGAAGAAGCTATCTTCTTCTCGCGCAGGTTGGCTTCGCTCTCGGTGACGATCCAGTAGGTCATGGTCATGTTGTTGGCCGTGTTGCGGATGGTGACCTTGTTGAGCAGCTGCACGGTGTCGGTGTTGAGCCTGGAGTCGTCGATGATGCGTGCGGTGGAGACGAGCTCCTTGAGCTGTGCTATCTTCATCTCCAGCAGGCCCTGTGCCTCCTTTGCGGCGTCGTACTCGGCGTTCTCGCTGAGGTCGCCCTTGTCGCGTGCCTCGGCGATTGCCTGCTTGATGGCGGGGCGCTGGGCCTCCAGGGCCGCCAGCTCCTCCATTTTCTTGTCGAATCCCTCCTGGGTAAGGTATGTTGCCATTGTGGTGTGTGTTCTTGTGTGATGTGTGTCTTTAGGTTGAGCGCGGCCATCTCCGGGCCGCGCTATAAGTCTTAACAAATTTGTCCCGCCCGGGGTTTACCTCAGTCTGCCGGCAGTGTCTCGTTGCGGAAAGGCTCGTGTTCTCGTGGCCTGTCAGCCGGGAATGACTATATCTACTCTATCTCCGGGGTGGATGATGGTATGTCGGCTATCGGAGGATGAGCATGGCGTCGCCGTATGCGCCGAAGCGGTAGTTCTCGCGGACGGCGGTGCGGTAGGCCTCCATGACGAGGTCGTAGCCGCCGAATGCCGCCACCATCATCAGCATCGTCGACAGAGGCAGGTGGAAGTTGCTGATCATGGCCGTGCAGACCTGGAAGTCGTAGGGGGGGAATATGAACTTGTTGGTCCATCCCTCGTAGGGCATCAGGTGGCCGTTCATGCACACCGAGCTTGCCAGGGCGCGCATTACGGAGGTGCCGACGGCGCAGACGCGCCTGCCGGCGTCGTGGGCGCGGTTGACGGTCTCCACCAGGTCGTCGCCCACCTCCATGCTCTCGGAGTCCATGTGGTGCTTGGTGAGGTCCTCGACGTCGATGTCGCGGAAGTTGCCTCGCCCGGAGTGCAGGGTGAGGAAGGCCTGCTCGACGCCCTTGATCTCCAGGCGCTTGAGCAGGGTGCGGCTGAAGTGCAGGCCGGCGGCCGGGGCCACCACGGCGCCCTCCTTGCTGGCGAAGATGGTCTGGTAGCGTTCGGCGTCCTCGGGCTCGGCCGGGCGGGTGATGTAGTCGGGCAGCGGCGTGGTGCCCATGGCGTACAGCGCCGCCTTGAACTCCTCGTGGTCGCCGTCGTAGAGGAAGCGCAGGGTGCGCCCGCGCGAGGTGGTGTTGTCGATCACTTCGGCCACCATGGAGTTGTCGTCGCCGAAGTAGAGCTTGTTGCCGATGCGGATTTTGCGGGCGGGCTCCACCAGCACGTCCCAGAACTTCTGGGGGCCGTTGAGCTCGCGCAGCAGGAACACCTCGATCACGGCCCCGGTCTTCTCCTTGCGGCCGAACAGGTGCGCCGGGAAGACCTTGGTGTCGTTGAACACCACCACGTCGCCCTCGTCGAAATAGTTGATGATGTCGCGGAAGGTGCCGTGGTCGATCTTGCCCGTGCGTGCGTCTACTATCATGAGCCGGGACTCGTCGCGCACGGGTGCGGGGTGCTGTGCTATGCGGTCCTTGGGCAATTCAAATCTGAACTGTGATAGCTTCATTTATGGGTTTCGGTTGTATAATTTTGCGTTAGGAAAATAGATTACTCGTTTTGCCGCCCGGGTGTCGGTGAGGATTCGGGCAGGCGGTAGTCGTCGGGGAACTCGAGCGTGCAGTCGGCTATGCGCCGCAGTGCCTGGTCGAGGCTGAGGCAGGATGCGGAGTCGTGGTCTCCGACGCGTGTGCGGCGCAGCTCCACCAGGTGTGCGCCGGTGCCGAGTGCCCGGCCGATGTCGCGTGCCAGGGCGCGGATGTATGTGCCCTTGGAGCAGACCACGCGCAGGCAGAGCCGGTCGCCGTCCAGGGCGGTCATCTCCAGGGCGTCGATGCGCAGGGGCTTGGGCCGCAGCTCCACCTCGCGCCCCTTGCGGGCGAACTTGTAGGCGCGCCTGCCGTCGACCTTCACTGCCGAGTACACCGGCGGCACCTGCATGATGTCGCCTCTGAAGCGGGGTAGCGCCTGGCGCACCAGGTCTTCGGTGACGTGTTCGTAGGGGTATGTGGCGTCCACCTCCGTCTCCAGGTCGAAGCTGGGGGTGGTGGCGCCCAGGCGCAGGGTGGCCAGGTACTCCTTGGTGCCGGCCTGGAGCTCGTCGATGCGGCGCGTGGCGCGGCCCGTGCACACGAGCAGCACGCCCGTGGCCAGGGGGTCGAGGGTGCCGGCGTGGCCCACCTTGAAGCGGCTGAGCCCCAGGCGCCGCTGGATGGCCCCGCGCAGGCGCTTGACTACGTCGAACGACGTCCAGCCCAGCGGCTTGTCCACCGCTATGATTTCTCCTGAAATGAAGTCCATGTCGTATTAATTCCAGAGGATGCAGATTACGCCCATGATGACGCAGTAGATGGCGAACCAGAGCAGCTTGCCGCGCTTGACGAGGCTTATCATCCAGGCGCATGCGCAGCAGCCGGAGGCGAAGGCTGCCGCGAAGCCTGTCAGCAGGGGGAAGACGCCCACGGCGGCACCGCCGGTGTCGGCAGGGCTGCCGAGCATCTTGACGACGTCAAGCAGGGCCTCGCCCAGTATGGGCAGTATCACCATGAGGAAGGAGAAGGTGGCGACCTCGGCACGGCGGTTGCGCAGCAGGATGCCGGTGGCGATGGTGGTGCCCGAGCGGCTCAGGCCCGGCAGCACGGCCACGGCCTGCGCCACGCCGATGATAAGCGCGTCCCACCAGCCGATGCGGCGCCCGGCGTCGGCGGGCTTGAGCCGGCCGGTGCCGCGCTGGAAGTCGCTGTAGTAGGCGAACGTCAGCAGCAGCGCCGTCACGCACAGGCAGATGCCGACAACCAGCAGCCCGGAGCCGAAGATCTCTTCCACCTGCTTCTTGAGGAAGACGCCGACGATGCCCACCGGGATGCACGACAGCAGTATCTTGCACACGGTTTGGAAGTCCTCGTCGCGGCGCACGGTGAAGAAGCTGCGGCAGAGGCGGAAGAAGAGCTTGCGGAGCACTACGATGGTGCTGAGTACGGTGGCGGCGTGGACCATGACCGAGAACATCAGGTTCTGGTCGTCGGGCAGGTCCACCCCCAGTATCTGCTTGAAGATTTCCAGGTGTCCCGACGAGCTTACCGGCAGGTATTCGGTCAGGCCCTGGACCAGGCCCAGGATGAGGGCGTCAAACCATTCCATATTCTATCGGGTGATGGCGTGGCACTGCGCGAGTGCCGTTCTTGTGTGGTGAAGGGGATTATTCTTTGGTGTCGGGGGTCGCTTCCCCGGCGCCTTTCTTGTGCCCGTTGTAGATGATGGCGAAGGCCATCAGCAGGAAGCCGAGGAATGTGATGGTCGGGCCGACTACGATGCGGCGCGTGGAGAAGACGTCGGGGTTGAAGCCTCCCTCGACGCTTGAGCCTGAGCCTAGCATGAGCAGGAAGCCGACGATGATCAGGCACACGCAGCCGGCCATGAGGTAGAAGTTGATGCGCCGGAACGGGCGGTGCTCATGGCTGCATGTGATGATTTCGGGCTTCTGTCGCGAGGCGTCGCGGCCCAGCGGGCGCGGCGTGGCTTTGGTGGTCGGTCGGGTGGCGGTTGCCATATTCGTTCGTTATTCGTTTTTTGTTCGGCTCAGGCAAAAAGGGCTTCGGTGCGTGCGCGGAGGTGCCGGCGGGTGGCGTACCAGGCTGCGGCGGCGCACATTGCCGTGCCGGCGCAGAGCAGGGCGAGCACTATCAGCGCCAGGTCGGCCCAGGGGAGCAGCAGGCCCATGTCGAGGCCCATCACCGGGGCGGCTCCGAGCGCCAGCGCCACGAGCACGGCCGAGGCCACGGTCCCGGCCGTGAGTCCTATCAGCGCGTGCCGCACCAGGAAGGGGCGCCGCACGAAGGCGTCGGTGGCGCCCACCAGCTGCATGGTGCGGATGGCGAAGCGGCGCGAGTAGATGCCCAGGTGCACCATGTTGTTGATGAGCACCAGGGAGATGGCCACCAGGCCGGCGCACAGGGCCGCCAGGCCCCAGATGATGCGCTTGAGAGTGCGGTTCATGCCCTCCACGAACTCCGTCTGCGGCAGGGCCACGCCCTCCACGCCCGGCATCTTCTCCAGCGCCCGCTGCAGGGTCTGCATCTGGCGCGGCGAGGCATAGCCGGAGCGCAGGCGCAGCGTCACCTCCGGGCTGAGGGGGTTGACGCCGTAGACGGTCCTCAGGTCCTCGCCGGTGGCCGCCTGCCAGTCGCGCAGGGCCTGGTCGCGCCCGGTCACGCGGCAGTCGGCCACGTATGGCCTGCCGCGCAGCGAGCCGGCGAGGATGGCGGCCTGGGCGTCGGTGACGGAGTCCTGCATTACCAGCGTGAGTTCGAGGCTCTCGCGCAGGCGGGCGGACTCGTTGCGGCCCGCCTGTGCCAGCGCGCCGGCGATGCCGGCGATCAGCAGCAGCAGGCTCACGCTCACCAGGGTGGTGAGGTTCTCCGCGCCGCGGCCCGGGTCGTGTGCTCTTTCGCGTCTCATTGCTCCGATAGCGGGGGCGTCCTGAGCGGCCGTCCCTGCTTATGTCGGGCAAAGTTACAATATTTTGGCCCCGTTGTCAATAGTTTTGGCCCAAAATCCGCATTTCCAGCCAGTTACGAAGGGTGGCGATGAAACGAGCGGGTGCCATGAAGGATGTAGATGCGCCTTTATGGTGCGTGCTCACTTTTTCAAGGGCACCTGTCTGCTGCCCAGCCTGTACCCGTCGGCGAACACCTCCACGGTGTACGGGCCCGGCGTCAGCGACACGCCCGCCGCGTTCCAGTACACGTTCACGTGCAGCTCGCCGTTGTCGTACTCCTCGGTCTTGGCAACGGTGCATGGTATCGAGTGGCCGTCCATGCTGAAGCTGCCGCCCTGGCCGAGCAGCGCCCCTGACGGACTCAGGATGCGCACGTAAAAAGTCTTCTTGCCGGCGGCGGCCGTGTTGTTGGGCGTCACGGTGAAGCTCACGCCCAGGCGGGTGGCCTTGGTGACGTTCTTCTCGGCCTTGTCCTTCTTGTTGTAGGCACGCAGGCCGAGGTTGGTGATGGTCAGCTTGCGCGCCAGCTGCACGGTCTGGGTGAGCTGCTCGTTCTGCGCCGACGTCTGCTGCACGGTCTGGGTGAGCTGCTGGTTCTGCTGCTGGCTGGAGGCCAGTTCGGTGCGCAGGCCCTCGTTCTCCTTGCCCAGGCGCTGGATTTCCTCGAGGTAGTGCTTGACGATGCCGCGCAGGGTGCCGATTTCGGCTTCCAGCTGGGCTATCTTGCGCTGGCTGGCGGCCTGGTCGCGGCTGTGGCTCCGGCGCTCCTTCTGCAGCTCGCGCATCAGCTCCTCGATGCGCGCCTTCGACTGGTTGTACTGCGTCACCAGCGAGTCGTTCTTGAGGTACACGGCCTGGTCCTCGTACTGGTCGAAGTCGGCCTGCAGCTCCGAGTACTGCCGGTCGAGGTCGTTCTGCTGTATTGCCAGCTTGAGGCTGTCGGCCTCCAGGCGGGCGCGCGCCGCCTCGTCCTCGCTGCGAGTGTTGCCCGTCATCAGCAGGATTATTATAGTCACGAAACCGGCCACCAGCACGGCCCCGGAGATGATTATGAATAAGACCTTCTTGTTCATGCCGCAAAATTAGTGAAAAAAGTTGTATCTTTGCAGGGTAATGGAAATGAAACCGATATTTCGGGCGGTTCTGCTGCTTGTGGCCGCTATTCCTGCGGCTTTCGCCAGCGCCTCCTGGCCCGGGGAGGGCACGGACGCCTCGCCCTACCTTCTGCGCACCCGCGCCGACCTCGACTCTCTGGCCGACAGGGCCGAAAAGGGCGCCCTCTTCGCCGACACCTGCTTCCGCCTCGACGCCGACATCGACTCAGTGGACGCCATGATTCCGCGCTTCGGCGGCACGCTCGACGGCGCCGGGCACTCGCTGACCCTGGCCATCCGCGCCGAGGCCGACACCGCCGCGCTCTTCCGCGTCATCGGCGAGGGGGGCACGGTAAGGCGCCTGATGCTGAAAGGCACGGTCGAGGGTACGCGCTATGTGGCCGCGCTGGCGGGCGACTGCCGCGGAGTGGCAGACAGCGTCGTCGGCGAAGTGGCCGTGAAAGGCCGGGACCACGTGGCCGGACTGGCCGCCATCGCCTCCGGCACGCTCCGCCGGTGCATAAACCGGGGAACGGTGTCGGGCGCCTCCTACGTGGCCGGCATCGCCTGCAAGCTCCCCGACAAGGGAGTGCTCGAAGACTGCCTCAACTCTGCGGACCTGGACCTGCCCCGGGCCGACAACGTGGCCGGGGTGCTCTGCTACACGGTGGTGCGGGTGACACGCTCCCGCATAAGCGGTTGCCGCAACTCGGGGCGCATCGCCGCCTCGGAGTATGGCGCCGGCATAGCCGCCCGCTGCGAGGCCGGCCTGCGTCTCGATACCTGCGAAAACTCCGGTGCAGTGGCCGTCTCGGGCCGCTATTCGGGCGGCGTCGTGGCCGTCGCCACCGGCGACCCTATATATAAGGTGTCGCTGACGGGCTGCTCGAACCTGGGCGCCGTGTCGGGCGGAGAGAACTACCTTGGCGGCATCGTCGGCTTCGCCTCCGGCAACGTCGCCCTCGACTCGTGCATGAATGCCGGGGCGGTGTCGCATGCGGGCATCGCAGGGGGCGCATATGTGGGGGGGCTGTGCGGAATGTCGTTCGGCACTTTCGACCGCTGCGCCAACGTCGCCTCCGTCTCCGCTCCGCTATGCCGCGGTGTGGGCGGCCTCGTCGGCGCCACTCAGTCGTCGGCCCGCCTGACGCAGTGCTACAACGCGGGCGCCGTCACGGCCACCGCATCTTCGGAACGTGGAGAAGATAGGGCGGGCGAAGCCGTAGGCGGCCTGGTCGGCGTCGCCGAATACACTTCGTTCAATAACTGCTACAATCTCGGGCCGGTGAGCGCCGACATGGCCGTGGGCGGCCTCGTGGGCATGCTCCACGACGGATGCGCGCTGCGCCGCTCCTACTCGGCCGGCGCCGTCACGGCCACCGCCACAGGCGCCGCCGGTCTCGCCTCGGCACTGGCAAACGCCGAGGAGGGCACCACGCCCGCCACCCTCGGCCTCTACTACGATGCCGACGTCTGCGTGCGCCTCTCCGCCTTCGACCGCGAACACGCCACCGGGCTGACCACCCGACAGATGTGCCAGTCGCGCCCCTCGGAGCTCTTCGACTCCGCCTCCTGGTGCTATCCCCTGCTCATCTCCCCCGCCCCACGGCCACAGGCAGTCATCGCCAGCGCCTGTGTCGGCTTCACGAACCCCGGCGACAACGCCGACAACGTCAACGGCAACATCCTGCTGGGCGACCGCCCCGGCCTGACGTGGACTGCCAACCGCTGCTTCGAGCTCATCCCGCCCGACATCGCCATGCCCATGCACCGCGGCGTCGGCACCCTCACCGTCACCTTCCCCGCCGAAACAACCCTGAGCCGCACTTTCCACCTCTACGTCCGTTCCCACCACGGCTCCGTGAGCGAGACCCTCTCTCCTCCCGTGGAAGTGCGCTACTACACCCCCTCGGGCTTGCCCATAGCCCATCCCGCGCCGGGACAGCCGCTCCTGCGCGTCACTCTCCGCGCCGACGGCTCCCTCGCCGCCGACAAGGTGATTTACTGATTCTCGGATGGAGAGGGGCGGTCGGCCAGGCCGGCCTCGAACTCGGCCACGGAGGCTTTCTCGCGCTGGTTGTAGGCCTCGACGATGCGCTGGACGAGGGGGTGGCGCACGATGTCCTTCTTCTCGTACTCGATGACGCCGATGCCGCGCACGCCGCGCAGGATGCGCAGGGCCTGCATCAGGCCGCTCTGCACGGTGCGCGGCAGGTCGATCTGCGTGGTGTCGCCGGTGACGATCATCTTGCCGTTCATGCCCAGGCGCGTCAGGAACATCTTCATCTGGTGGCGCGTGGTGTTCTGCGCCTCGTCGAGGATGATGACGGCGTCGTTGAGGGTGCGTCCGCGCATGAACGCCAGGGGGGCGATCTGGATGGTGTCGCTCTCGATGTACTCCTTGAGCTTGAGAGGCGGGAGCATGTCCTCCAGGGCGTCGTAGAGGGGCCGCAGGTAGGGGTCGATTTTGTCCTTCATGTCGCCGGGGAGGAAGCCGAGCTTCTCGCCGGCCTCGACGGCGGGGCGCGACAGGATGATGCGCTTGCAGAGCTTGTTTTTCAGAGCGCTCACGGCCAGGGCGATGGCGATGTAGGTCTTGCCCGTCCCGGCGGGGCCGAGGGCGAACGTCAGGTCGTTGTCGGCGAAGGACTGCACCATGCGCTTCTGGTTGGCGTTGCGCGGGGTGATGGGACGCCCGTTCTGGCCGAAGAGGATGACGCCGTCGGCGCTGACGGCCTTGGGCTCGTCGCCCTTCACTATGTCCACGATGTCCTCCGGCGCGAGCTTGTTATACTTGGCGCCGAAGCTCTCCATCTCCTTGATCTTGCGCTCGAAGGCCGCCGTCTCGGAGTCCTCGCCGATGACCTTGAGCACATTGCCTCGGGCCGCCAGGCGCAGCTTCGGGAACAGGTTCTTGAGCAGGTTGATGTTGGCGTTTGCGGCCCCGTAGAATGTCTGCGGGTCGAGCTGGTCGATTATTATCGTGCGTTCGGTCATCGGTTATTAGTTGAGGGTTGAGGGTTGCGGCCCGCTTCGGCGCGGCGCGGGCCATCTTCAGCCTACCGAGCCTTCGAGGTTGATCTGCAGCAGCTTCTGGGCCTCGACGGCGAACTCCATGGGCAGCTTGTTCATTACCTCCTTGGCGTAGCCGTTGACGATGAGCCCCACGGCCTCCTCGGCGGGAATGCCGCGCTGCTGGCAGTAGAAGATCTGCTCCTCGTTGATCTTGGAGGTGGTGGCCTCGTGCTCGGTGGTGGCGTCGGCGCATCCAACCTCTATGTAGGGAAAGGTGTGGGCGCCGCAGCGGTCGCCGAGCAGCAGGGAGTCGCACTGGGTGTAGTTGCGGGCGCCGCAGGCGGCGGGGGCCACGCGCACCAGGCCGCGGTAGGAGTTCTGGCTCTCGCCGGCCGATATGCCCTTGCTGACGATGGTGGAGCGGGTGTTGCGCCCCAGGTGTATCATCTTGGTGCCGGTGTCGGCCTGCTGGTAGTTGCGCGTCAGGGCCACGGAGTAGAACTCGCCCACGGAGCTGTCGCCCTTCAGTACGCACGAGGGGTACTTCCAGGTGATGGCGGAGCCTGTCTCGACCTGCGTCCAGGAGAGCTTGGAGGCGTGGCCGCGGCAGAGGCCGCGCTTGGTGACGAAGTTGTAGATGCCGCCGCGCCCCTCCTTGTCGCCGGCGTACCAGTTCTGCACGGTGGAGTACTTGACTTCGGCGCGGTCTTCGACCACGATCTCGACGATGGCGGCGTGGAGCTGGTTCTCGTCGCGCATGGGTGCGGTGCATCCTTCGAGGTAGGACACGTAGGCGTCGTCGTCGGCCACGATGAGGGTGCGCTCGAACTGGCCGGTGCCGGCGGCGTTGATGCGGAAGTAGGTGCTGAGCTCCATGGGGCAGCGCACGCCGCGGGGAATGTAGACGAAGGAGCCGTCGGAGAAGACGGCCGAGTTGAGGGCCGCCCAGTAGTTGTCGCGGTAGCCGACTACCGAGCCGAGGTACTTGCGCACCAGGTCGGGGTAGTCCTTCACGGCCTCGGAGATGGAGCAGAAGATGACGCCGAGCTCGGCGAGCTTCTCGCGGTGGGTGGTCTTGACGCTGACGGAGTCCATGACGGCGTCTACGGCCACTCCGGCCAGCTTTTTCTGTTCCTGGAGCGAGATGCCGAGCTTATTGAACGTGTCGAGCAGCTCGGGGTCCACCTCGTCGAGGCTCTTCTTCAGTTCCTTGGGCTTGGGGGCGGCATAGTAGCTGATGGCCTGCAGGTCGATGGGGGGGATGTTGAGGTGTCCCCAGTGCGGCGGGGTCATCGTCAGCCAATGGCGGTAGGCGCGCAGGCGGAACTCGAGCAGCCATTCCGGCTCGTGCTTGAGGCGGGAGATGGTGCGGATGGTCTGTTCGTCGAGTCCGGGGGGCACGATCTCGGTGTCGATGTCGGTCACGAAACCGTACTTGTAGTCGTCCTGCTCGGCCTGGCGGAGCAGGTCCTGGGTGTTCTGTTGCGTGTTTTCTGGCTTTGTCATGGCTGTATATTGCTAACGCCGGCTGGCGCCTGCAGGTTTTCGGGTTGGGGAGAGGTGTGAAGGTTGCGCAAATTGCCTGCCTGTAGGGACGCACCCCGGTGCGTCCGAAATCCGCGCCCCGGTGCATCCGCAACGGACTGCAGGGCGGGTCGGAGGCCTGCGGTATGTGCGAGGGTCAAGGCCACACAAGTCAAGCTCTCCGCCGGAAGACCTGCGGAAAGCTGCCTGTTGTGGTGTATCGCCGGGGCGTGGCCGGGATTACTTGGCGGGCGCCTGCTGTGCGGGGGCCTGCTGGGGTGCGGCGGCCGGGGTCTGCTGGGTGGTCTGGGGCTTGATGCCCGAGGTGGCGATCGGCGTCTTGATGGTGTACGTCGAGAAGATGCTCAGCAGGCAGATGGCGATGGCCAGGCTCCACGTGGCCTTCTCGATGAAGTCCGTGGTCTTGCGGTAGCCCATGAACTGGTTGCCCTCGGAGTAGTTCGAGGCCAGGCCGGATCCCTTGGATTTCTGAATCAGCACGGCACACATCAGCAGGATGCAGGCCAGCACTATCAGGATGGCGAAAAAGATATACATATCTGTTTGCTAACGATTTTGATGTTCTTGTATGATGATTAGTTTCCTGAGGAAACGGATTTGGTCCGCAAAGATAATGCTTTTTTCTTTATCCTCCAAATCGACCTTGTTGAGTATCTCGAGGGCCTTGGCGTAATTGTGGTTCTTGATCATCATTCGTGCCAGGCTCAGGGATAGGGAGGACCCGGCCGATGGTTTGGCTGGCGCGGATGCAACCGATTGGGAGGCAGCGGGTTCGGCGGGTTTGGGGGCGTCCGCCCCCTGGTGCGCCCCCACATTGTTGGCGGGTGGGTCGGCAGGTTCGAGGTGCATTAGGGCCTCGGGGGTGCGGGTGGGCTGGCGGCTGGTGGCCAGGAAGGCGTCGATGCGCGAGGCGGTCGGGTCGGGTGCCTGAGCGGCATCGGACTTGTCAGGCGTGTCCGGCTCGGCGGGGCCGCGACTCTCGGCTGTGGACTCCGGACTCTCCACACTCCCGGCGGGGGTGAAGATCATGCGGGTGAGCAGGTCGGTCTCCTTGTCGTCGCCAGTGTTGCCGAAACGGTTGAGGAAAGTGTCGATGGTGTCGTCGGTGGTCAGCCGCACGGGCTGCATGTCGGGGTAGAAGTCGGCGAAGTCGGTGTCGGGGTCGAGCACGCGGGCGAGTGCCTCGGGGTCGCCCGTGGCCAGGGCTATGCGGGCGCGGAGGGCCTGTGCCTGGCCGGCCTCGGCCACGCCATGTTCCAGGGCCATCAGGTCGGGCCAAACGAAGTATGGCCATTCGCGCCGCATCTCCGCGAGCTGTGAGGCGTCGGTGCGCCCTTCTGCAAGTGTCTGCCAATCAATCTGCTGCATATTACCAGTTGCCGAGGGTTGCGTTGAAGATGAGGTCGACGAGCTCCTCGGAGATCTGCTGGCATAGCTCGTCCTGCACATCCGTGAGCATCAGGTCGGAGGAGAAGTCGCGGTAGGCGGAGAAGGTCTGGTCGATGTCGTTGGCGGAATTGATGTGGTCGGTGTACTTGAGTCGGACGGTGATGGTGAGTCGTGTCTGCGTGGCGTAGGCGTCCTGGCCGACTGCCTGCGGGGAGAGGGAGTAGCCGGTGATCTCGCCGGTCATCTCGAGGTTGGCGTCGGAGCCCGGGACGATTCGCAGGCGCGTCTGTGCCTGGATCTGGTCCATGAGGCGGTTCTCGAAGACCTGCTGTAGGGGCGGGTAGACGAGGGCGGCGCGTATGGGAAAGTCACTTACGCGTATGGTGCGGTACTTGGTGTAGTCCAATGCCGAGCCGTTGAGCGTGTAGCTCACGCAGGCCGGCATGCAGAAGCCCACTACGCCGAGCAGCGCGGCCATTGCCGCGCAAGCGAGCAGGGGGCGGAGGGAGGGTGCTCTTTTCATAAGGTCGGGGCGCCGGGCTGACCGATGCCGTATTCTTTCATCTTGCGGTAAAGGGTTCGTTCGGAGATGCGGAGCTCGAGTGCGGTGCGCTTGCGAGAGCCGCCGTTGCGTGCCAGGGCGCGGGCTATGGTGTCGCGCTCGCTGAGCTCGAGGGGGGACTCGTCGCCGACCTCGCGGGCCTCGACGATATCGCCGCCGACGGGTATGACGGGCTTCTCGGGCCAGGGGATGAGCTGGGCGGCGGGGCGGCGCGGCTCTTTGCTGAGGGTGAGGGCGTCGAGGCGTTCGCGCAGGTCCAGGAGCTCTCCGCGCAGGCCCATGACGGTCTGCCACAGGAGTTCGCGCTCGGCCTGGTAGGTGGGGGTGGCGGCGGCGGGGAGGTGTCCGGCGTCGGGGTGGGGGAGGCCATCCTGCAGGTCGGCGGCGGTGATCTCGCGTCCTGCGTCGAACAGGGCGAGCTGCTCGACCACGTTCTTGAGCTGGCGCACGTTGCCGGGCCAGCGGTAGGCGAGCATCAGGGCGCGGGCGTCGTCGGCGAAGCGGATCGGCTCGGTCATGTAGTGCTCGGAGAAGTCGGCGGCGAACTTGCGGGCGAGCAGCTCGACGTCGCTGCCGCGGTCGTGTAGGTTGGGAACGTTGATCTGTATGGTGCCGAGGCGGTAGTAGAGGTCTTCGCGGAAGCGCCCCTCGGCCACGGCCTTCTGGAGGTCGACGTTGGTGGCGGCCACGACGCGGATGTCGGTCTTCTGCACCTGGCTGGAGCCGACCTTGAGGAACTCTCCGCTCTCGAGCACGCGGAGCAGGCGCGCCTGGGTGGTGAGGGGGAGCTCGGCCACCTCGTCGAGGAAGATGGTGCCGCCGTCGGCCTCCTCGAAGTATCCCTTGCGGGCGCCGATGGCGCCGGTGAAGGAGCCTTTCTCGTGGCCGAAGAGCTCCGAGTCGATGGTCCCCTCGGGGATGGCGCCGCAGTTGACGGCAATGTATTTGCGGTGCTTGCGGGGCGAGAAGTGGTGGATGATCTTGGGGAAGAACTCCTTTCCGGCGCCGCTCTCGCCGAGGATGAGGACGCTGAGGTCGACGGGGGCGACGCGCACGGCGCGGTCGATGGCGCGCAGCAGCAGCGGCGACGTGCCGATGATGCCGAACCGCCGCTTGACGTCGCGCAGCTCCTCGTTGCCCGTATGAAGTGCCATTTCTTTGTCGATTGCCATTCTCTGAAATCATTCGGACGCGCGGCCCGTGCGCCCCTGCAACTCTTAACTCAGCTTCTCGAGTTCGTACGTCCGTGCGCGGAGCAGGCGTCCGAGCTCCTCCACGGTGCCGCAGTCGCGCTGTTCCTCGACTGTGATGGGCTCGCCGATGCTCAGGTGTACCTCCCGGCCGCGCATGCGGAACACCTCGGCCGGCAGCCGCAGGGTGCGCAGGCGCCAGTCGATGATGCCCAGGATGTTGAAGAAAGTGGAATTGTGGCCGTGGAAGTAGACGGGAATCACCGGCACCTTGAGCTGGCTGATGAGGCGGATGATGGAGGGCTGCCACTGCCGGTCGCGGATGTGGAGGTCGCGCTTTACCTTGCTGACGGCGCCGGCCGGGAAGAATCCGAGCGGGTGGCCGGCCTTGACGTGGGCGATGGCCTCGCGGATGCCCTGCAGCGTGACGCGCTTCTTCTCCGGGTCGGCCGACCCGCTTGGGTCGACCGCGATGAAGCTGGGACGCATAGCCGACAGGTTATTGAGGAAGAGGTTGACCATCACCTGGTAGTCGGGGCGGAAGGTCCCCACCTCGTGCAGCAGCACTATGCCGTCGAAGGCCCCCAGGGGGTGGTTGGAGACGGTGACAAAGGCCCCGGTGGGGAAGCGGCTGAGAATCTCCTCGTGGTCCACGCGCACGCGCACCTTGAACTCCTTCTCCACCAGCGCGTGCGAGAATGGCACGCCCGGCGTCGACGCCCAGCGCGAGTGCACTGCGTTGACCCGGTCGATCTTCAGGAACCGGAAGATGGCCTTGATGAGCCACGGCTTGCCGCGGAAGAAGGGCGCCATGCGGCACACGTCCTCATATGTCAGCACCTCGGGCCGTATGTCGTAGCTCTTGCCGTATTCGTCCGTATAGTGAATAGTCTCGCTCATAGGGGTATATTAGCCTGCAAAGTTACGCAATTTTCCCGACATGCCGCCATCGCCGGAGGGAAATTCCCACGGCAGACGCATATTAATCTTTAATCTTTTACAACATCAAAACTTTTCCGTCATCACTGCTTCCTCGCATACATTTGCCGTCGATGGCGACTGCTCCTCTAAAGTCATAAAGAGGAAGTATAATCAATCTATAATTTGGAAAATTTTGAGACCTGTTTTTGACAATTGATGCTTGAGTGGGTCATATAAATAGAACGCTAAAACAAATGAAAGCATGAACATCAGCTCAAAACTGAAAATAATGGCAATCGCGACTCTAATAGCAGCCGGTTGCAGTCAGGTAGACGCTCGCCGTCCTCATCGTCATCACGTTCATCATCCGGCGCGTGTTGTGGTTATTCCAACGCCGGTTCATCGCCATGTCGTTACGAAACACATAAGCAACCGATTCAGCCAAAAAGAACGGTTGGCAATGGCGTTAGCCTATCTGAACAACAATCAACGCCTCACCGTCAAGCAATATGCAAAAATAACATCGCTCAACAAAGATGCGGCAGAGGCAGAACTTGATGCCTTTGTTCTGGATAGAAATATTCCTATCCTGTCAATCGTTGAGGGTAAAAAGAAATCCTTATCCCGAACTCGCGTTTGTAAATACCGAAGTCAAAGACAATAATTGCTTTTTTTATGAATTATAGATACATGCCAATTAATGAATTAAGTTGGTGCTTGATGATGCCGAAATCTTGATTGAGGTCGAGATTACGGAAATAAATTATGTTACCGTCGTAGTGTTTCATCTGTCCGTCGGGGCAAATCGCCTCTTGCGTCTTGGCGTACAGAAGCATACCGTCAACATTGCCGGAATGCGTCTTGTCCTCATGCAAGACGTATGAATTTATCTGATAGAGGTTATTGCTTCGGATGGTGGCCTTATCCATATACTCCTGCATCGACTGACCGTAATATTTGGTATCGATAATCAACGTGCGCCTTGGGAAAGTGAGCATTATGTCGGTTCTCATCTCCGGGATAAGCGACAGAGTGGATTCTTCGGCATCTATATTCCATTCCACTTTCGCCGACCTTGCGCTGTACTGTGGATAATGTTTCCTGTAATAGCTGAGCACAAATTTCTCGAAAAGGCGAGACATCAGTTCCTCGTCAAAATTCATTATCTTATAAGGCCCGGTTTCAGTGGTGAGGAGCAATCGCTTCACGACGAAATAACAGAAATGATGCAGCATTCGGTAGGTCGAGGAATTCCTGTCATACTTAATGCTGTACCATCTCGTACTTTTAAGATCGCAGTCTGAGACATTGGAGAAGAACAACAGCAACGAGCTGAGGTGCCTTTTTCTGGCGGTCTTTACCTCCGCCGATGAAACCAGAAGTGATAATGTGGATTTGATAATTCGGTTGTGGATATTGTCTTCGGTAAAATTATCAAATTCGCAGGCCATAAGTTTCTTGCGTTGCAATCTCAGACGGATTGTATCGTTCAGCGCAATTTTGCCTTTGACGGTTGCTATATCGTCGGATTCCGGGATATAGTCTTTATGCAGACCGCGTTTCAGTTGAAACGAAACGCCTATGAACAATATCTCTGCGAAAAGGTCGAGGATATTGTCGAATTTCTCTCCGGATATATCGTCATAGTTATTCTGACGCAGGTCTTGAAAGGCATACGTCAGCATATAATAAATATTTCGGATTAAAATTCCTTTGTCGATGGTCATTTCAATACGTCGCGCAATTTATCAATTGCGGCATTTAGGCGGTTTTCATTGTCGAACCAATATTCCGATACCAGCGGGATGAGATCAAACTCGATTATGCTTTCTGTCATATCATAATCGAAAAGATTTTCGTCGCGGTCATCACCATGCACAGGCTGAACGAGGTAGCTGTGACCAATGAGGAAGCCTTTGCCGAGAGAGTCATCTTTGAGAATATCATCGTTGACCGCCTTGACGGCTTTAACAAGTTTGCCGAAGTACGGTGAAGGTATTGACTTACTGTATTCGGCAAAACCTTCGGAGTCAAATCCCGGAGCCATGTCGAAGAAACTGAAACGGCGGCGAAGCGCATAGTCAATCATCGCCAACGAACGGTCGGCGGTGTTCATCATGCCTATGATGTAGAGGTTTGACGGCACGGCAAAGAGTTCATCCTTGCTGTACGCGAGGCGGATGGCCTTCTCGCGGTAGTCGACCTCAATCAGTTGCAGCAGTTCGCCGAATATCTTTGACAAATTCCCTCGGTTAATCTCGTCGATGATGAAGAAATAATCTCTCGAAGGGTCGTTGGCAGCCCGATGGCAGAACTCATAGAAAATTCCGTGCTGAAGGCTGAAAGAGTCCTCGCATGGTTTATAGCCCATTATTAAGTCCTCGTAGCTGTAATTCTGATGGAACTGTACCGATTCGATGCGCGATTCATCTTTCTCTCCCATCATGGCATAAGCAAGCCGCTTGGCGGTGTAGGTCTTACCGACACCGGGCGCTCCTTGCAAGATAATGTTTTTCTTGCGGCGGAGTAACCTTTCAAGATGTGTAAAGTCTGGCACCGACATAAATACGTCGGTGAGGAAATCATCTTTTGTATATGATGTACTCTTTTTGTTGAGCTGTTGTGTCGGATTGGTCTGACGGATTAATTCCATCAGATAATCGTATTCATCTTTTGTCAGACGGAAGAACGAGCCGTTGGGGTTCTTGATGAATTGCATCTCGGCAAGTTCGGGGTCGGTTTTAAAAGTCGCGAGGTCAATGGGATGGATAAGCGATTCCGTCTTGCGGAACAAGATGGTCTCACCGTCCTGTTCCCGTGATATTTCAGCAAGAGCAACTATCTGTTTGCGAGGATTCGCTTCATAGCCTATAACTTTGTCTCCGAGCCTTGCGTCTAGGAAGTTCTGAAAGATTCGCCGCTGGTTACCGTTATCGTTATAGAGTGTATAGTCCTGCTCCTCGTTGACTTTCATGTTTGTCAAGCTCCAAATTGCAGGACTTGCTGTGAGCCACCAATATTGCGGTTCTTCGGTTGAGGCTTGACCCATAGCCAGTTTATTCAACTGCTTTACAAAATCAGGATACTTGGTGATGTCAGTCAGAGTTTTCTGAACGAGCGTATGGTCGGCTTCCCATTCACCGACATTTTCCCAGCGTACTGAACGGATATTCCTATATTCTGACAATTCAGAATCGAAATGATATTCGCTTGTAACCACACCACGACCTATGATTTTGCCGGTGCCTTTTTTCGCGAATATCACATCTCCGACTTTCATTTCTGAAAGAAAACTCCATATTGCCAAGGAGTCATTCTTGAATGACTTTTCGGGTTCGTCGTATACTTCACGAAGCCGTTTCTTTATATCCGCATGTGAAGTCGATTCTGAGAAATCCCCTATATCGTCCCATCCGAGACACATTGTCGAGGTTTCGAGGCAACGTTGCCATTGCGAGGCGCCATCACCGGGGGCATACAGCCAATAGCGCACAGCGTCAACATTGGCTTTGGCATGAATTTGTTGAAGCTCTGCATAATAATCAAAGATGTCCTTGTCGCCTTGCTGCGAAATCAGGAATCTTTGAATTGCAGAAAGCGGAACGTTCTTCTTAAATTCATGGCCCATAGCTTTAGCAATGGTAAGAAGGAAATCTCTTTTATAGAACGGTATAAGCTTCTCGTCGGAATATAGAAATGCTATCTTCCATTTGCAGACATCGCCAAACTCCGACACTTCATCTATCTGTTCATACTCTCCGTTACGGGCTGCGGTGGCAATCTTTATGATGGCGACCTTTATGCGCTCGAAAGCGGTGTCTCTGTCAGAAGCTAAGCTCGCGTACCACGAGTAGTTCTCATCATGCAAGAACTTACTATTGTCTCCCGGTTCGCTGTCACGATAGAATATGCCGAATTTATAAGCTGAACCGCCCCAAATCGAGCCAAGGTATTCGGTCTTGCTCTCCAGCCAGTAGCAGAAAGAGTCCGATCGATAGAGGTTGGTGTACCTTTCGAGTGTCAGTTCGCTGAGCTTTTCAAGAGGAAACGCCTCTTGAAACTCATGATACAATTTATGTCTGTCAATGTCTGCCATTAGTTTCAGTCATTTTATGTCTATTTATTCGTCGGGTAAGTGTCTACAAATCTGTCTGAAAGTACTCCCGTATTGATATCAATATCGTAATCAATTACGGTAGGGTTTAACTGAGTGTGTCTGAGGCGAGATCACTCAAGCCTGTAGACCTCAGATGACGGTGCAAATTTAATGATTTTATCTCATAGTTTCGTTGAATGACGAAAATTTTGTAATTTTGGAGTGCAGCCGGACGAGGAAACGGGCTCTGCTGAGGAGCAACCCGCCAACAACATGGCTGTGCCTTTGTGGACATCAAGGCCGGTGACTGTTCGGTTTCTGTCCATATTAATGAATTTGAATTATTCCTCCAAATTATTAAAATTGTGACTAAGAGTACGCATGAGGGGACGGAAATCAAGGCGTCTGCCTTGTTTTCTCATTGGTGCAATGGGAAAATCGGTCAGACGCCGGGTGAAAGAAGTGACGTGCGATCTGTCGCCCTCGATGATGCTGATAGCCGCCGAGGTCTTCTACAGCGCACACGTTGTCAACGACCGTTTCCATGTGCAGCAGGTCTACAACGAGGCTGTCGATGAAATCCGTGTCGACATCCGCCGTCAGCTCATAGCCGACGACAATGCCCGCGACAGGTCCGAGCCTCCGGTGACATACTCAAACGGCGAGACCATGCGCCAGATACTTGCACGCAGCAAGCACACCCTGATGATGGCGCAAAACAAATGGACTGACATACAGCGTCATCGCGCAAACATCCTGTTCAGACACTATCCGATACTGAAAGATGCCTACCGTCTTGCGATGGAACTTCGCCGCATATTCAACCTGAAAATTTCCCCGACAAAAGCCATGGGGAAAAAACATGCTCCGACAATCCTCAACTACTTTCGTCGGCGAGCCACCAACGCCTATGCCGAAGCATTCAACTCCAAAGTTAAAATATTCCGTGCACAGATGCGGGGAGTCCGTGACCGTGATTTCTTCATCTTCCGCCTCGTCAAGCTATACGCCTGAATTTTTAACACTTCATTCTCTCAGTTTTAACAAATGCACCGGGATTTCGGCTTGACCCGAAATTCCGCCCATAAACAAAGGTACAAATTTTTCATGTACCGGGTAAACCGATTTTCGGCTAAGCCCCCACGGACATTTGCGGATGAGCCAATATTGCCCAACATTATTTTCTTCGTTGTTCTGTCGGGATACGTTATGGCATCATCACATTGGATAGATAATCTGTCGCTTCTATCTTCAAAACACACCTTATCGTATGATTGATTTGCGTTGTCTGCATTTTGCGTTACTCTGCGCAACAATTGCGCTACTTTGCGTAATGATAAACTAAATTTCGTCCCCTTCCTGAGGGAAAATAGATTTCAACTCATTAATCGTTTTACAATTAACAATTCGAGGCAAATAATCGAACAAGTATCTTATGACATCTTTATGCTCCATGAATTTTGCCTGATATTGATTTTTCCAAGCGTAAACTATTTCTGGTTTATTTGCGCCAGCACACCAAACCTCCAATTTAATACGACTGTGTATGCCTAATTGATATTCAAAAGGAATATCTTGTATAAATTCATTAATTTTAAAATCTTTATGCGAGATTCTTCCAATGCCACTATTAATTCGATTTGTTGTGCAGATGCTCTCCCAAACTAGTTCTTCCTTGCAATAAGATATTGGGGGTTACTGTAGTCATATCTTGGGGCTGTATTTTCTGGCACAAGAAAGAATTCATTTTCTGCATAGCCTATAGTGTAGGCTAATTGTGATATAAAATATTCGTGTGGTAACATAGGTTTAGTGGGACTCTATTGAGAAGTATCAAGTGATATATGCATTTCGCTTAACGGAATAAATTTATGATTTTGATTAGATCCTCAGTAGCTTGTGTCAGTAATCTCTTGCTTCTAACGTCATCATCATTCTTAAGAAGTGATTCAAATTTTCTATATGCAGATAGGTAATCTCGTATTGGCTCAATAGTGTAGTTCTCAAATCTATCAATGAGATACTTACATTCATCAGTTTCTCGATATTTCACTAAACTACTTGTAGAAGGCTCTGCTTTTTTAAGATCTTCATAAGCATTAACAATCTTTGCCGAAGGATATCGTTCTACGATTTCACATGCTTTTGAGAAAATGGAACGAGCTAATGCTTCGACACAGAAACCACTTGCGCTTCCTTTTTCAGAACTGGCCAAGATTTGTTCCGTCTGTTCTCCATTTTCGTCCAGCATCACAAGCCTTGCAGATGAACTTCCCCAATCATAGGTGATTTGGGCATTCAGAAGAGTCCATTTGCCTATTGGCATACCCTCAATCAGCTCCTTGTTAAGAATTGCGATACGGAATTTCCCATTGCCATTACATTGTTTTGCGAGCGCGACATTGCATATGTAGTCATACTCTGACTGAGATTGAGAAATATAAAGCTTTGTAATCTGTTGGGAGCAGCCGTTTACTTTTATGCCGAAAATATATTGTTCGTCTATTAGCATCATGTACTAATAAAAGTTAAAGAATTCAAATTCGGTTTGTTCAGCTTGTGTCAACGGTATCTATTTTGGTAAAATTGAGGGCTTACGGCGGGGTTGGTTGACACCGCGTTGACACGGACTGAAAGTAGAAATCGCAAGCAGTTGAGAATTAACTACTTGCGATTTTGCTGTGCCCAGAACAGGACTACTAAAACTGGATTATTACCGTATAATATTTTTATATTATACACTATATTAGTGTTGTGAATTTAAAGCTGATTTTTGACACTCTTTGAATTACTTAAAATAGCGGAATTTTGCCTGTAAATTTGCTTGTAAAATTATTTTGAGTTACCTTTGTAATCGTATTCGGGTTGAACCGCGTGGGCGTTGCCTGCGAAGTTGCCTGTAACCGCATTTTAAACTCTAATAATCTCTCCAATGGCGACATTCAGATTTGAACTCAACGGGAGACCGACAAAGAATAAGACTTATGTGGTATATCTCCGCTTAACAGTCGGTGGTAAAAGAAAACTTATAAAGACGATGGTCGAGATTGCCCGACCGTCTGACTTCAACGCGAAATGCAAGGGTGAGAACTGGGTGCGTGGTGGTGTACGCGACGCGAAGGTGCTCAATGCGCAGTTGGCAGATATTCTCGCCAAGGCTAAGGAAACATATAAGGAACTTGACAAGGAGGGCGAGGTTACGACCGTCGCGCTTGCTAAGGAGATGAACACCGAAGTTGTCACTCCTTCATTCATGGCATTTGCCAGAGAACGGGCACAGATTATTTATGACAATGGGGGCTGGCGAAACTGGCGCAAGTATTGCGGGCTTATCAATAAGCTTGAAGCGTTCCGGAAGAAGCGCCGGATGGCTGACATAACCGTGGCTGATATGACTGTCGAACTGTTGACACGATTCGACAATTTCCTTCATAAATGGGAGAATGAACGTGAGTCGGGGAAACTGCTACATCCCAATACAATCGAAGTACAGTTCAACATACTACGCACTCTCGTGCATCGCGCAATCGAGGTCGGCATTATGGAAGCATCCCGTGACCCTTTCCTTGTATTCAAATACAAAGGGGTAAAGACCATCAAGGAAAAACTTGATGATTCCGAGATGGAACGCATCATTAATCTTGAATTGGAAGAAGGTTCGCTGATGTGGCACTGCAAGAATTATTTCCTGTTCAGCTACTATTGCGCCGGAATCCGCGCAGCCGACCTCATACAGTTGCGTTGGAGAAATGTTACCGGATCCGGACGACTACATTATCAAATGGGTAAGAATCACAAAGAGCGCGATCTCCTTCTCGTTGAACAAGCGGTAGAAATTCTTCGTCATTATCATCGCGAAGATGTTAAAGCGACGGATTATATTTTTCCGCTGCTCTCGAATGATGCTGAATACGCCGAATATGTCACGCAAGCCGATAAAGACCGAATGAAACCGGAATTACGCCACAAAATGTATCAAGATGTATCATCGAAGAATGCGCTAATCAATAAATATCTGAAAAATTGCAGAAAAAGCCGAAATAGCAAAGCCTCTCTCAATGCACATCAGCCGTCACTCTTTCGCTCACATAGCTCAGGAGGTGGGAGCCGAATCATCCGCTATCAAGAATATTCTCGGGCATAGCAATCTTGCCACTACCGAGCGATACATGGGCAGCTTCGACACTTCCAAAACCGATGAGACGCTTCGCAATGTATTCGCAAAGAAACAATCTTCGACGAAGAGGACTGAAGAATCGACAATCAGCAAAGAGGAGCAAGCCATCGAATTGCTAAAGGGAATGACCCCGGAACAAATCATGGCAGTCATTTCGGCAATTAACAAATAACGGTTGCGTAACTGGCGAATTATGAGTGATTTTGCACATATAATTACAAAAATATGTCTCTGACTAAAGATGAAATAAAGTCGCTATTGGGCGACATTGAGAATGAGCGTGTGGAGCGTACATTATCCAACGACAACACTAAGAAAATGTCGGAGGCAATCTGCTCATTTGCCAACGATATTCGCAACACGAAGAACCCCGGATATTTTCTTATTGGCGCTGATGATGACGGAAATCTCGATGGACAGACGTTCACCGACGAACAATTGCGTTCATATGCAGGCCTCCGCAATTCCGGAACAATTCTCCCTCCGCCGGCGATGATGGTTTATAAGGAGTCTTTTCCCGAGGGAGAAGTTGCGATTATAGAAGTTCAACCAAGCGAGGATACCCCCGTCAGGTACAAGGGCGTGATTTGGATTAGAATCGGCGCAAGAAAGGCCGAGGCAAACACAGAAGAGGAACGAATTTTGACCGAGAAAGGTCAGATACATAGTTCTTCTTTCGATGGTCGTCCGTGCCGTGAGGCCTCAATTGATGACATTGATGTGGAGCTGTTCAAAAATGAGTATCTGCCAAAAGCTGTGTCACCCGCGACATTGGCAAAGGACAAGCGTACGTCAATTCAGCAGATGGCATCGCTTCGTCTTTTTGATACACGATTTAATTGCCCCACCTATGCCGGAATACTGTTGTTGGGCAATGATCCGCAATATTTTATTCCGGGAGCATATATCCAATATGTGAAGTTCGTGGGTGCGACACGAGCCACAAAAGTATTGAAAGAAAACCGTTTCAAGGGAAATCTTATTTCAATGCTAAAAGAGTTGGAGTATTTCATCAAATATTCCATTGAAAGCAAGCGCCCGGAGTTTGTCAGTGTGCTCCGCGAGGAACCTCGCATCAACTATCCGTGGGAGGCGATTCGTGAGCTCGCCATGAATGCAGTTATGCACCGTGCGTATAATGGGAACAACTCGTAATGGGAACAACTCGCCTATAAAATTCTATGAGCACAGTGACCGCATCGAGATTGACAATCCCGGAAATCTTTACGGCAAAGTCAACTTGGAGAACTTTCCCAACGAGACAGATTATCGCAATCCCAATATAGCCGAAATCATGCTCAATCTCGGTTATGTAAATCGTTTCGGTAGCGGTGTTAATACTGTTTCAACGCTTCTTGAAGAAAACAAGAGTAATCCTGCTGAATTCTTGCTTGGCGATTACACGACCTTCAAGGTGGTCGTTCAGAATGCCGATGTCATAGAAAATGGCACCAATGTCAGAGATAAAAAGCCTAATGTCATAGTAAATGTTACAGAGAATGGCACCAATAATAATGGGGTGGACACCAATAGTGGCACCAATGAGAGCACAGATGGCACCAATATTAATGGTGTTGGCACCAATAGTGGCACCAATAATGATGCTCAGCGGAAAGCAGCTATAATAGAGATGATGAGGCATAATAAACGTATCAGTGTCACACAAATATCCAGAGCCTTGAATATTCCTCGCAGAACTCTATTTAGAATCATTGATATATTGAAGTCTGAAAACAGAATTAAACGTGTCGGTGATTTAAAATCCGGTACTTGGGAAGTCATTGAGTAAGTTGCGAAATCATTCCATGAATGAAACTGTGTCTGACGAGTTGAAAAGGTTGCGGGCTGAAAATGCCCGGCTACGGGCATTGCTGGCTCAACATGGGATTGCGGCGGACGAGCCGGAGAATATATCGCCTCGAAAGCCTGCGCTGTCTTTGGAAGAGAAGGTCACGCTGTTTCGCAGTCTATTTCAAGGGCGTGAGGATGTGTTTGCTCGGCGATGGTTTAGTAATTCAACCGGAAAGAGTGGATATCAACCGGTATGTAGCCGGGAATGGAACCGTGAGTTTTGCGACAAAAAGAAATTCAAATGCACGGAATGTCCCAACCGCGAATTTCAACCTTTGGGATACAATGATATTTACCGTCACCTTGAAGGCAAAGATCCTAACGGGCGAGATGTCGTTGGCGTATATGCCATTTTGCCGGACAATACCTGTAGGTTTCTATGTTGTGACTTCGATGACAAGAGCTGTGAGCATGGTTATCAGGAGGATGTTAGAGCGTATGTGTCTGTATGTCGTGACTGGAATATTCCGGCTTATATCGAGCGGTCGAGGTCGGGCAACGGAGCACATGTGTGGATTCTTTTTGACGGGCCAATAAAAGCAAAGACGGGGCGGTGTCTTGGCAATGCCATTCTGACGGAGGCGATGGAGAGAGACGGTCGGTTGTCATTCAAATCATACGACCGATTCTTCCCGAATCAGGATTTCATGCCTGCCGGGGGCTTAGGCAACCTTGTCGCTTTGCCGCTTCAAGGGAAAGCGCGAAAAAACGGCAACAGCGTATTCGTCAACGATGATTTTGTGCCGTTTGCCGACCAATGGTCATATCTGCAAGGCATAAAGAAAATAGCAGCCGTAGAGGTTGAAAGACTGGTTTCGAGATATGATAAGGAGCCTCTTGGAGAGTTATCTAGGTCAAGCGAATCCGAACCTTGGGAACGTCCTCAGCCACGACCGATGACGAAAGCCGATTTCCCTGAGCGCATCTCCATCATACGCTCATCAGGCATCTATATTCCGACCATAGGACTATCTTCCAAAGTTGTGAATCACCTCAAAAGATTGGCAGCGTTCAAGAATCCTGAGTTTTATGCAAAACTCGGGATGCGATTGCCGGTATATAATCTGCCGCGAATAATCTCATGCTCTGAGATGACGGATGATTATCTGATGCTTCCCCGTGGCTGTGAGGAAGCCGCTATTGACTTTTTCAAGAGTAATGATGTTGAGGCTCGGATTGATGACAAAACCAATCCCGGTCATATGATTGAAGTCGAGCTCAACGGTACGTTGTATGAAGAGCAAAGGCGAGCCGTCGAAGCGCTTGAGACGTATCGATGCGGCACTCTATATGCAACTACAGCCTTCGGCAAGACCGTGACGGCCGCAGCACTGATTGCGCGAAAGAAAGTCAACACGCTCATTCTGGTTCACACCAAGGCCTTGCTTGACCAGTGGCGCGAACGCCTCGGAGAATATCTATCAACAGATTTTCAGCCTGAAGAGCATCCTAAAAGACGAGGCCGCAGGAAGAAATTCCAACAGTTCGGAGCGCTATCCTCCACTGAGAACACTCTTAACGGCAAAATTGATATTGCCCTTTTGCAGTCGTGCATGAGCGATAATGAAGTCAAGCAATTTGTCCGCGATTACGGCATGGTTATAGTTGATGAATGTCATCATGCTCCGGCAGTAAATTTTGAGCGGGTGCTCCGCGAGGTCAATGCCCGTTATGTATATGGTCTCACCGCTACACCGATCCGCAAAGACGGACATCAGCCAATCATATTCATGCAATGCGGTGAAATTCGTTACACTGCCGACTCAAAATTACAACAGGCACAGCAATCTTTCCGACGGCTCCTTATTCCGCGCTTCACTGCCCATCGAAATCTTAAAGCCGATGGAGGAAACTACGCACAGGTTATCGACGAGCTAATCGAAAGCGAATCGCGCAACAAGCAGATACTAGATGATATCGCCTCAAATCTCGCCGAAGGACGAACGCCAATTATTCTGACTGCCCGCACGGCGCACGTCGATTTGCTTGTCGAAGAGTGCCGCAAGATTTGTCCTAATGTTATCCGTCTCGTCGGAAACGATTCCGCTAAAGGCAAGCGTGAGGTTATGGAGCAATTGAGTTTAGTACTGGCTGATGAGCCATTGGTTGTTGTGGCTACGGGCAAATATGTGGGAGAAGGCTTCGATTTGCCTCGACTCGATACTTTGATGCTTGCGATGCCGGTATCGTGGAAAGGACTTATCGCACAATACACCGGGCGGCTTCACCGCAACCATCCTGGCAAGACCGAAACGCGCATCTATGATTATATCGACCTACGTGTGCCGGTCTGTGACTCAATGTACCGCAAACGGCTTCACGGATACAAAGCCGTCGGTTACTCCATAGCGGTCGCCAACGAAGGCCTGTTCGTCGAACCGACACCCGAAACAATATTTGATGCCACGACCTTCGAACGGCCATTCCATGAAGACGTTTCAAAAGCTCGGCATAGCATAATCATATCGACAATCCGCTTGCGCTGGCATCGCACTCCCAAAATCATAGAACTTCTTGCCGCAGCATCACTTCGCGGTGCCAGCATCACAATTATTATTTCCGAAACCGACCATCGTGAATTAGAATTGCAGGCAATGGGCTTCAACATCCTCCATCGCCCAACATACAAAATGCAATGCGCTGTCATAGACCAACGCATCGGTTGGTACGGCAGTGTGAATCTTGTCGGCCACTCCCTTGCCGATGCCAGCGTCATCCGCATGGCTACCTCTGAGTTTGCCACAATTCTCTTGGACGCTTTAGACATTCGGTAATAGACATCTGGTTAGTCAGCTATCTGTCCATTCGGCCAAACGGCTATGATTTCAGGACAGAAAAATTCAGTGGTCACACGACCACAGCAAGGTGTCTTTTGAGTTACCTCAAAAGGTTTTGGGTTACTCGGTCGTACCCACAAAACATCCTTGCGTGGAGGAGTTGAGAACACTCCAAAGTCGTGTTCTCCATGCCGACGCCTGCGGCGCCAGAGACAGTCTGCTCGCTGCGCGACGGCCAGAGAATACGGAATTTTCACGCCCTAAAACGGAACCAGAACGGAATATCACGGAACACGCCCGAAATAATTTGGAAGATTCATCCAAGCGACATTATCTTTGCGCCATTGGATCAAATATAGGGTTCTCATCACTGGCAATGGTGTGGCACACTAATTATAAGAATGTTAGTAATGAGATAGCCCAATGGCTATCCGGATAACTATTCGAACGGCTATATGGCTATCTATCTGAATGGCCGAATGGATATCTATCAGTTATAACCCATTTCCAAAGAGACATTCCAAAATAAGACATATTGTCACAATGGGTCCAGATTAGTCCGTTGTGGCAATCATCTCTGTTACCCTATGCGACAATGGCTATTAAACCGGATAGATAACTGGCTGAATGGTTGAATGGACATTCGGCTATATATCGCAAGGACTCAATGTACCTATATCATAGAGCCAAATAGCTGGCTGGCGAATCAACCGATTCTCCGGCTAATCAGCGGTATGTCTATCTACAAAACACGATGGATCGACGGCTCAGTTTATTCTACCGTCAGCAGACGGTCATTCTGATTTCGGCAGCTACCGAAACATCGAGGCAAACGTTGCCAACTTTTTCTCACCTTCAAACCCATCAACAAAATGGCAAAAAATTGAAAACATCCCACTCCCCAAGGAAAATTTCCTTGCGGGATACAAACCCATCGTGCCTCACTTCGCTGATGATGATGAACCGTCATCAACTGAAAGCGAGAAGGCACCGGAACTGACACACAATGAGAAAGCCTATTCGGACCTCTTTTTGAAAGCTCCTGACTCATCGAAAAGGACGCGAGTCGTGTACGTTTCTAACGAGCATCTGGACTGTCTGAAAGAGATGGTACGATTCCTTAAGGACGAGTATGGAACTGGAATCACCATCAGCGGTGTTGTCTGGAATCTCCTCGAACATCACTTTAACACCTACGGCAAAACCATCGGTTCGCTGATATACAAAAACAGGCCTCAGATGCCTGAGCGTTTCAAATAGCTTTCAAGCATCCTAGACCAAGGCCTTCGCCAAATTACAATTCTTTTTTCATCGTGCTTTACAGCACACAAAAAATGAATCGCAATGAGAAACAATGAAATTTTCACCCAAAGCCACACCTCAGCAATCGGCACCGTCAATGACAATGGTAATGGTGCTGGAAGAAGAATGGCGAAATCTCCATGACACATTGGAGCAAATCATCGACCTGATAACCCGCCGCAACGCCGAAGACTCCGGCAGCGAATGGATAGAATCCGAAGATGCACGTAAAATCCTCGGAGTCTCACCAAAGACCTGGCAAAACTATCGCGACAAGCGCATCATTCCCTTCTCGCAGATCGGCCGCAAAATCTACGTCAACCGCGCCGACCTCGACGCCTTCCTCCGAAAACACCGCATCCCCGCTATAAAATAGCAAACTTTCCAATGGCAATCGGTTGTGTTTTACAGCATAACCGATTGCCATCTCAAAAATTCTTTGTAACTTTGCATTAACAGCAACCATAAAAATCTGAATATGGCCGAAACGGTTTAAACCCACAGGCAGCGATGCCGCCAAACCAATCAAATTCTGAAACTCCCAAGCAGTCGTTGCAGGCTCGGCCAGCCCTCAGATAACTGCTGTCGGAGTTTTTTGTTTTATATGCCTATAAACAAACACGCCCTTATCAGATATAGAGTACTTGATAAATGTTTTAGTAATTTTGCTCGACGTTTTTACATTGAAGACTTGATACAAGCCTGCAATGATGCTCTTTATCAACATACCGGTAAAGACAAATATTCGGATCCTCTCAATCCGGGAATTAGTAGACGTCAAGTTTTGGTTGACATCGACTTCATGGAGAGTGATGCCGGTTGGGGCGCATTGATTGATAGGATTAAAGATGGGCGCAGGGTTTATTATAGATATGAAGACCCCGAATACACCATCAACAATCAACCAATCACGGACGAAGAGATGGCTAAATTGCGTGAGACTATGCTTATGCTTAGTCGATTCAAGGGACTGCCACAATTTGAATGGATGGAATCTCTTCTAACCAATCTCGAAGATAAGTTCCATCTTCAAGGAGCTTCTGAATCTGTTATCAGCATGGATGGGAATGCCTTTGCAACCGGGATTGAACATCTGTCTCCATTGTTTAATGCCATATTAAATAAAACGCCATTGAATGTTCAATATAAAACATTTGATGGGAAAGAGTATAACTGGGAGATACATCCATATCATATCAAGCAGTACAATAATCGGTGGTTTTTGATTGGATTGAATAATGATGAATATCAGAATATCACCAATTTGGCTCTTGATAGAATAGTCCACTTTGAGCAATCGATAACTCCGTTTATAGAAAATACAATCATCGAAGACTTTGATGACTATTTCTATGATATTGTAGGTGTTAGTTTTCCACCGGATGGAAAAATTGAGAAAGTACTTTTACAGTTTGCCCCCGGACGTTTTCCTTATATCGTATCGAAACCGATTCATGGTTCCCAGAAAACGATTTCACCAAACGAGGGTTTAATATCGCTTGACATTATACCAAATCGAGAACTTGAGTCCATCATATTATCGTTTGGAGATGATGTCGAAGTGCTTGCACCAAAGTCTTTAAGGAAAGCAATAGCATTGAAAACAAAGAAATTGTTCATGAAGTATGAATCTGCGCAGAATGACTGCATAGATAATGCCTACCTTTGCAGTGTCGTTAGAGAAGATGAGTGTTCAGACGGCTCTTACGGCAATCAAAATAAAAAAGTTACCACCGATGCAGAAACGCTGCACAAATAATTCGTAAATTTGCAGTATGAAATCCATCAGCTTCAAAAACTTCCGTCGCTTCGCTGACTTCCCCGAATTCAAGTTCAGCGACATCACCATTCTTGTCGGTGGCAACAATGCCGGCAAATCAACGTTGCAGAAGGCCCTTCTGCTCGTCTTTGACAATATACGTTCCTTACGTAAAAAAACTGCGGCCTTTGGCCCGTTCAACGACGGATTTGCTGCGCCTCAATTCCGTTTTGATGCGAACGAGTTTCATGACCTGAACCTCGGTACATACGAACGTGCACTTTGCAATTTATCGCATGGCGAAAATATGGAGTTTACCCTCTGCATTGATAGTTTTTATATCCGTGTAGTGGTTGAGCCTGATAAGGCCGGCGAAAATCAACCCATTGCCAAGGTTGCAATGATTGAGGTGAACGACACAAAGCGTCACATCCTCTACACATTCGACTTCAATACTCGCCGTATGCGAGCCGGATTTGAACAGATAGCCGGTAATGGCGACCCTCGATTTGACAAAATTCAAACCGCTATAGCCGACCTTCGTAAAAAACTGGCAGAAGAAAAAGACCCGTTTGAGGCAGCTATGGCCAATCAGGAACTTGAAAAGCTCCTTAAAATACGCAACGCCTTTGTGCATAATGGCGACGAAATGCGTGAATCCTCCACCATTGAAACGGATTTAAACGACTACCTCGGGATTAAAGGTTTTGACCGAGCTGTTAGTAGTGTGTTGCCGAGTTATCTCGAAAACATCGAGGCATATACTTGGACAATAGGTTCTAAGACTGTTGCTTCCATTAATTTGGACGGAACTGTAACGCATCCCGATCCTGAAGATGCCGATGTTATGAACGGCACTGAAGAAGACCGTGCCAACGAGCAAGTGCTCGGCGATAAATCATCGCTCATCCTTGAAAGTGCAAGCTCGCTCCAAAGTGAGATTAGCAGACCGAAAGCCTTCTATATCCAGGCACATGGCATTTCGCAGAAGATGCTCTATACCATAGACGATAAGAATGATTTTATGGCACAAGCCATACACAAATTTGCTCGCTGCGGTATTCAGCCTGGTTCCTATCCTGACCAGTTCCTGCGCAAATGGATGGAGGAGTTTGGCATAGGTCTTGGCTATCAAATTGAATCTTTCGGCGGGGAAGGTTACACAATCAAGATTGAGACACATGCCGGATTAGTAAATCTCGCAGACCTCGGCATGGGTTCTAATCAGCTGATGGTACTTCTTCTCAGCCTCGCAACCATAATGTTCGAGGAAGGATTCCACGATAATGACAGCGGCAAAAGCTACACTCCAAAGTTCATCATCATCGAGGAATCGGAGCAAAATCTTCACCCTCGTTTGCAGAGCAAACTTGCCGACCTCTTTGCCGCAGTCGCTAAGGACGAGAGTTACAAATTCCTCGTGGAAACCCATTCGGAATACCTTATACGCCGCACACAGGTTCTCGTCGCAGAAATGAACCTTACGGAGGCAGATCTCGAAAAGCAGAATCCTTTCAAGGTTTACTACTTCCCTCATAACGGTGTTCCCTACGACATGAAATATCTGCCATCCGGGAGATTCGACAACAAATTTGGCGAGGGTTTCTTCGATGAATCCGCCAAATGGCATATGGAAATTCTTAAAAAGGAAAAAGCTCGTAAGTAATGGTAGCTATATTTACAACGGCTTCAATACTTGAAAAAATCTGCCATACTAATGATTTATCAGTGTGGCAAGATATGATAGTGAAACTCGGAGAGGTCTTTGTCGATGGCGACGTTGATATACCCCTTGACATGGAAGACCCACTCTTTCTTCTTGACTCCGCTATAAAGATTGACGATTCAAAAAAAGAGTTTATAACTTCTATTCCCAACCATCCGGAATCTGTTCTACAAGAACCTTGTGGTATATTCTTATTGGATTTACCCGAGAAAAGAGCTTCTGAGATACAATCTAAATTCGGGGTTATTTGTCAATCTTCCTCATCTTTCAATCACAATGTTCTTACGCAAAAAGGGACTTCGGCAGAGCTTGTTGAAGGGATGAAAGATAAAACGTGGTCAGACATTTTCAAAAAGTTTAAGGATACTCCAACTAATTCAACAATTATAGTTGATGCCCATCTCTTTGAAAATGACCAGTATGACGAACGACAAGGATGTTATGATAAAGACCGCAGTTACGCTATAAATAATCTGAAGGAAATAATAGATCAAATTCTACCTGATACTTTTGCTGACACATATCATATAGGTATTCTTCTGACGAATACTGATGAAGCAAAAGCCAAAAGGCGTTCTCGCACTTCTCTTACGAACGCCCGTATTGCATCTGCAATAAACAAATTGAAAAAGAAAATAAGCCGACCATACGAAATCAATATTGAAGTAATTTTCTTTTCTACTGATGATGATGGACATAAACTGATACATAACAGAAGAATTCTTACAAATACTTATGTTTTAGATGCGCCCTATAAATTAGCCGCTTTTGAGTCCAATGGCATTAGTAGGGCATCACAAACCATAACTGTAAAGCCTTTATTCGAGTTGATACATATTGATATCGATTCGGATATGAAAGAAAAACGATTACGATATGACCTGGATGATTTCTATGGCTACATCGAAACACAATGTAGAGCAAAATCACCTTCAGGGCAATTATATCGTAATGGCGCATTGGTGGAATCATTTAATCAAATAAAACACCGTTTCTTAACTTAATAAAAACTGATGCAGAATGACTGCACAGATTGTGCTTAACTTTGCAATGCAATTATAAACGACAATACTCCAGGATATGGATAACAATATAAAGAGACCCGACATAGGCTTTGCGTGGCGAATCACCGACGATGTGCTCCGCGATACTTTCAAGAAAAATGAAATAGGCGAGGTGATGCTACCTTTCGTCGTAATTCGACGCATCGACTGCATTCTTGCACCTGTCAATGTAAAGGTGCAAGCCGCCTATGCCAATTTCAAAGATAAGGTTGCCGCTGACAAGCTTGACCCAATCCTTCGCAAAGCCGCCGGAAACCTGAAGTTCTACAACACTTCGCGCCATACGTTGTTGTCGCTAGTAGACGATGCCAAGAATATCGGCATCAATTTCGACAACTATCTCAACGGCTTTTCGCCCGAAGTGACGGAAATTCTACGCAATTTCCAGTTTGACAAAGTCGTGGCGCGCCTCAAGCGCAACGCTCTCCTTTATCAGATGGTGCAAGCCGTGGCCGCACTCGATTTCTCGCCTGAGAAGTACGACAACCACGATATGGGTTATGTGTTTGAGGAACTTATACGCATATCCAACGAACAAAGCAATGAAACTGCCGGAGAACACTTCACACCGCGTGATGTAATCCGACTTATGTCGGCAATCCTTTTCAAACCAGACCGAGACCAGCTCAACCGTCGAGGAATAATCCGCACCATTTTTGACCCTACTTGTGGCACAGGCGGTATGGTAAACCTCGGCAAGCAGTTCATCCGTGATATGTGTGATGCCGACTCGCAGCCTGTTATCCAGACATTCGGTCAGGAACTCAATGAGCAGTCATATGCTATTGCTAAATCCGAGGCTCTTATTACCGGCGAAGATGCCCGCAACATCCGATTGGGAAACTCACTGAGTAATGACCAGTTCACATCCAACCGTTTCCACTACATTATGGCTAATCCGCCATACGGTGTAACATGGAAGAAAGATCAGGCATTTGTGCTTAATGAAAGCCTCGATCCCAATGGGCGTTTCTCCGCCGGCACCCCAAAAATTTCTGATGGTCAGTTGCTCTTCCTTCAGCATATGGTCAGCAAGATGGAGCCGGATGGAGCTCGTATCGGTATAGTAACCAATGGGTCTCCGCTATTCACCGGCGGAGCAGGTAGTGGCGAAAGCAATATTCGTAAATGGATTATTGAAAACGATTGGCTTGAGGCAATCATAGCCCTTCCTACCGACCTGTTCTATAATGTCGGTATTCAGACTTACCTATGGTTCCTTACCAATAATAAGTCGAAGGAACGTAAAGGCAAAGTGCAACTTATTGATGCTTCGGGAATATTTCATCAGGCAAAGAAGAGTCTGGGAAATAAACGCAAGGACATAACCGAGGCTGATGTGGAGCAGATTCTGAAACTTTATCTCGACTTTGAGGAGAACGACAATTGTCGCATTTTTCCAAATAATTTCTTCGGTAGCTACCAACTCATCGTCTGCCAACCCAAACGCGATGTCGATGGCAAAGTAATTGAGAAGAAAGGCAAGAAGGAGGTTGAGAAGAAAGATACCGAAACCATCGCCATCGGCATCGACTGGAAAGAACACTTTGCTAAAGAAGTGCTCCCGCATATCGACCCCGAATCATGGGTTGACATTGCTCAGACTCGCGTAAGCTATGAAATCAACTTCTCACGCTATTTCTACAAGCACGAAGCTTTGCGTCCATCTGAAGAAATCGCTTCCGACATCCGCACCAGCGAGAAAAATATCCAATCCCTTATTTCCCAACTGTTCGGCTAATGAAAGCATATCCTGAATATAAACCGTCCGGTATAGACTGGCTCGACAAAATTCCGAGCCATTGGGATAGTATGCCTCTAAAATACACTGTCAAAAATCAAGAGACTGATTTTATAGATGGTGATTGGATTGAATCTCCATTTATTACGGAAACAGGTGTTAGATATTTAACATCTGGGAATGTAGGACCAGGCTTTTATAAGGAGCAAGGTAATGGATTTATCTCAGATGAGACCTTTGATAAGTTAAATTGCATAGAAGTATTGCCGGGCGACTTATTGATTTCTCGTTTAAATGAACCTATTGCACGAACTTGCGAAGTGCCTGAATTGGGATACAAAATAATAACCTGTGTCGATAATGTTATTTATCGTCCTATATCAGACATCTTTAGTCGTCGTTTCATGATGTACCAACTGAACTCGGAACCTTTTTGGTTTAATGCCTCCGGGCTTAGTAGTGGGGCGACAATGAAACGTATAAGCCGATCTAAGTTGGGTAACATTAAAGTTATAGTACCACCTCTTAAGGAACAAGAGGTGATTGCGGCATATTTGGATGATGTGACCGGAAAGGTGGATGCGCTGATTGCGGAGAAACAGACGCAAGTAGAGGATTTGCGTGCCTATCGCAATTCGATTATCACTGAGACCGTAACTCGTGGTCTCAATCCCGATGCTCCTCTCCGTCACTCCGGCATTGACTGGCTTGGCGACATCCCACAACACTGGGAAATGTCTGCCCTTAAATATCTCACTTCTAAAATAGGCAGTGGCATTACTCCAAGAGGTGGTTCAGAAGTATATCTTGATAAAGGTGTATTATTTATCAGAAGCCAAAATGTATATCCTGACGGGCTTCATTTGGATGATCCAAAGTATATCTCTGAATCAATCGATGAGTCAATGTCGAATACGCGAGTATATACTGGAGACATCTTATTAAATATAACAGGTGCTTCTATTGGTAGATGTTGCATTTATACCATGACCGAAAGTGCCAACGTAAATCAGCATGTTTGCATAATTCGTCCATTATGTAATCTGATTAAAAATCAATTTCTAAGTTACATACTTAACTCTAAAATTGGTCAAGATCAAATAGCATTATTTCAAACAGGAGGAAATAGAGAGGGGCTGAATTTTGAGCAATTAAAAAATTTTGCAATTCCTCTTCCTCCTCGTTCTGAGCAGCAGGCTATTGCCGAGTTCCTTGACGATAAGACCGAGAAGATTGATGCACTGATTGATGAGCTGAACAAACAACTCGATGAGCTTGCCGAGTATCGGCAAGCGGTGATTACCGAAGCCGTCACGGGGAAAGTTGACGTGCGCGACTATAGACCTCAAAACTAAAACTACCATGGCAACGAAACCTGACGAAAAATATATGGAGGAGCATATCGAGCGTTTCCTCACCTCTCGACCGAAGCAAAAGCTCGCGACGTCTGGGGGCTCTATGGCTGCTGAGCCTGAAAGTGAATATGGCAATCCCGATATGGAGTATACATCCATATCCAACAATCTATATGACCGCAAACTCGCGCTCGTTCCGGAAGAATTGGCCGCGTTTGTTCGCACTTCGCAGCCCAAAAAGTGGGAATTGCTCGTGAAGCGTTGTGACGGCGAGGCGCAAGCCACAAAACGGCTTGCCGAGCGCGTGAGTCGCGAGATTGATATGCACGGCACTATCAAGGTGCTACGCATGGACGAGGTGGATGCCGGAGAAGGCGTTTACGTCAAGTTGATATACAACCGCCCGGCATCGGACAAGACGCCTGAACATATCGCGCTCTATAACCTCAACCGTCTCGCCGTTATGCGCCAAGTGCATTACTCCGAGAAGTCCACAGCAGAAGAAGTGAAGAAGAATCCGCTACTGTCGATTGACATGGTTATCTTCCTCAACGGTCTCCCCATCATCACCCTTGAATTGAAAAACGAGCTGACCGGCCAAACGCACCACAACGCAGTCAAGCAGTTTATCAAAGACCGCAATCCCAAAGGGGAGAAACTGCTCGAATTCAAGCGTTGCCTTGTGCATTTTGCCGTAGGCACTGAGCAAGTGTTTATGACCACAAAGCTCGAAGGTGCCGATACTTACTTCCTGCCATACAATCAGAGTTTTGCGAATATAGGAGTTGAGAGCGAGGACTACCGCACAAACTATCTGTGGAAAGACGTTCTGCGCCGCGACTCCATAATCGACCTTGTGAGCTATTACATCAACGTACACAAGGAGACGAAAAAGGTATATAACAAGAAGTCCGGCCAATTCGAGGACAAAGAGAGCGAAAAACTCATCTTCCCCCGTTGGCACCAACGTCGCGCCGTCAAGAACCTTATTGCCGACGTGGAGAAACGAGGCACCGGCCATAACTATCTCATCCAGCACTCGGCGGGGTCTGGCAAGAGCCACACCATTACATGGCTTGCCTACCGCCTGAGCAGTCTACATCAACATTTCACCGACGAAAATGTGCTGTTCGACAGCATCATCGTAGTGAACGACCGCGTTGCGCTCGACTCGCAGATGCAGCGCAACTTCAAGCAGTTCGAGCAGACCGAGGGCGAGGTGTGCTATATCGACGACAAATGCTCGTCGCAAGACCTCAAAACGGCCATCGAGAACCGCCGCCGCATCATCGTTACCACGCTGCAAAAATTCCCGGTGATTGCCGATTCTATCACCGTATATCCCGACCGCAAATTTGCCGTCATCATTGACGAGGCCCATTCGAGCCAGTCGGGTAGTTCGGCACGTCAGATGCGTAAAGCCTTGTCGCTCGACGAAGCCGAAGAATCTGACAACGCCGCCGGAGAAACCGAAGAAGATGATGTGGACAAACTCGCCCACCGCATTGATGCTGACCTTAAAGCTACGGGGCCGCACAAGAATATCTCTTTCTTCGCTTTCACGGCAACTCCAAAGCCCAAGACAATAGAGATATTCTGCGAGCGCGAGAACGGCACCAAAGAGCCGTTTGACCTCTATTCGATGGAAGATGCAATCAATGAGGGATTCATCCTCAACCCCATGCAAGCGGTAATGTCGTTCAAGCGTTATTACAAACTGATGCGCAACGAAGATATTCCTGACAACGAGCACGACCGAAAGAAGACAGTGGCTCTGCTGGGCAGCTATGTCGACATCCAGCCTGCCGCTATAGAGAGGAAAAGCCGCCTGATGATCGAACACTTTGCTTCGCAGACGGCAAAGGAGATAAATGGTGAGGCACGAGCCATGCTCGTGACCCGCAGCCGCCTCCACGCAGTACGATACAAACTGATGTTTGATAAAATAATGCAGGAGATGCGCTTACCCTACAAGGCGCTAGTGGGTTTCTCCGGCACTGTGAAGGACGGTGAGACCAGTATGGAATACACCGAGCAGTCAATGAACCAACTACCCGGCAAGGTGTCGATACCCGACGCATTGAAAATGCCGCAGTACCGCATACTCATCGTGGCCAATAAGTATCAAACCGGGTTCGACGAACCAATGCTCCACACCATGTTCGTCGACAAGAAGCTCGGCGGCACTTCGACAGTGCAAACGCTCAGCCGCCTCAACCGCACCATGAAAGGCAAAGAATCCACCCTGGTGCTTGACTTTGTCAACGACCCCGAAGACCTCCGCACAGATTTCCTCAATTTCTATGGCAAGAACTATATGCCGGAGGAAAAGGAAACCGATGCTGACAACCTGTCGTCGCTCAAAAGCAAAATTCTCAACGACGATAACTATCAAGGGATAATTACCAAGCAAGACCTCGACGATTTCGCTGCCATCCGTTGGGGCGGCAAATGGGACGATGAAAAGGAAAAAGTTTATCCAATACTCGACCGCGTAGTTGACCGTGCCAAGCTCTTGCCGCGTGAGCCTAAAGACCTCTACCTCGAATTCCGCAAAGATTGTCAGACATTCAAATCGTTGTTCAATCTTCTAAGCCACATCAAGCGTTTCTACGACGAGCAGTTGCTCAAAATGTACGAGTTCATCGACCTGTTGGTGATGAAACTCCGCGTAGAAAACGCTCAGATGACAGCTGCGGAGAAAAAAGAAATATGCGACGGCACAATCCTCGACAGTTATAAGCTGAAATTCGACGGCATCAAGAAGATGCAGCTCGAAAGCCACGACACGGAGATGGAAGGTATGGGAGCCGGTCGCGCCCAGGCGCAACCGAGTGAGGATAACGAATACCTATCCGTCATCATCAAAACGCTCAACGATACTTTTGGGGTTGACTTGACCGAAGAGGACAAGGTTGACCTTCAGCGTTTGCGTGATAAGGTAACTAATAATGAAGAACTCCTGGAGTTCTTCAATCCTGACAATTCACGCGATAACATATGTGAACGCTTTAATGAGGAAGTTGATAACGAACTATTGGAATTTATCAACTCCAAACTGGAACTATACAACAAGCTCACCGAAGACCGCGTAAACACACTCTTCAAACAGTTATGGTTTAATGAGCTTTACGATTCACGAGTACGTGGTATATAATTGATATGAGCAACGAGGAACGATATAGAGAACGAGTCAAGGACGCATTTGAAAATTTCCTTGTTTCGCGGTTCATAGAATACAAACCATATTTTATGAGCGATGAGGTTATTGTCACTGATGCAAAAGATCGGTCGAATATTAATTTTGACGGGGGACGTTTGCGATGGATGCAAAGCTTCGCTTCTATCTACACAATAGAAGGTGCTGCAGATATGGAATATAATGGCTTCAACTTTAAGCAGCTTGTTCTAAAATCATCCAAAGGTCAGCAAATACGTATCAATTTTTCTGATTTCCATTATCATAATTCATTTTATACCGGTAAAGATGATTCCTCTAAGTCCGGTTACGACTATGATGATACCAATGCCCGATATATCAATATTCTTGATGGCAAACTGGTTTCACCGGAAACACTTGCGCAGAATGTAGGATCCCCAATATTGTTGGGATATGATTTCAATACGGTTAATAGATATAGAAAGTTGAGAACTTGCCGTCGCCTGTATTCTTTAACAGATGATCTTAAGACTGACGCTGAGATTATACGTAAACAAATTTTGCGGGCACAAGCCAGTGTATTGCTAATAGCCGCGAAATACCCCGTGCTTTGTTTACCATCGTACAATAGAGAGAATATATATCCATATATGTACGATATAACGAAAGAAATAGGCTCTCAATACACATCAAAAATAAGGGCGAAACTCTATGAGGTCGAACAGACGCTTCGGAAACATGGGCTCACTTATGAACACTCCATTTGATAGATATGGCTCAGTTTATTCCCTCAATCGAGAAAATCAAACAATTTCGCGTTCAACCAACAGAAGGTGAATGGCGTTTGTTACACTTTCTTGAGTCAGCCCTTGACGATAGTTTCGAGGTATATTTCAATCCGTTCCTTAACGGAGACCGCCCAGACGTGGTCATAATGCGTAAGGGAGGCGGAGTCATGATTATTGAGGTAAAAGATTGGGATTTAAGTCTATACACTGTAGATGACCGCAAGCATTGGCATTTGAGATACCCACAAAATCAAGGTGAAGCAAATGCTTATATCAAATCGCCGGTAGATCAAGCATATAAATACAAAGAGAACTTGTTTGATTTTCATATCCCGGGATTGTTGGAGCTAAAAATTAAGGACATAAAGAATTTTAATTTCGTCACCTGTGCAGTTTATTTTCATAATGCGTCAAAAAAACAGGTTGACGATTTGTTGGTGACTCCATTTGCAAAAGAAAGAGGTTATCAGAATTTCTTAAAATGGAATGTTGACCTTATAGGTAAGGATACGCTTAATATAAAAGACTTCAACGATACACTTTATAATCGGTATCTGTTGATGAAAAAACCAAGCCTATATTTCACCGATGAATTATATCAAAGCTTCCATCAGCATCTTGCCCCAACCAAACATCTTCTTACCGATGGAGAAGATATACAATATTCTCCAGACCAGAAAAAGCTCATTTTTGATGATACGTCAACATCTTGGAGAGTAAAAGGAGTCGTTGGCTCCGGAAAAACGACGGTACTCGCAGCAAAAGCGGTTGAATCGTGTAAGAGAGTATTGACCGAAGGCCGGGAACCTCGTATTTTAATACTTACGTATAACATTACGCTTAAAAATTTCATTCGAGATAAGTTAAGCCGTGTGCGGGGTGATTTTGAATGGAGATATTTTACAATACTTAACTACCACTCATTTATCGGAACAATGATGAACGAGCTGGGCATCAGTTTTGTTCTTCCGGATAAAATGCCGGATGAAACAAATCGTGCATATATGAAACGGATTTCCGAATATCTTGATAGGAACTACTATTCCAACCGCGACCTATTCAAAGGATACGAGGAAAAGATAGAGAAATACGATGCTATTTATATTGATGAGATACAAGACTATATCAGACCTTGGATGGATATAGTCCGAGGGTACTTCTTGCGTCCCGATGGGGAGTATTATCTTTTTGGAGATGTCAAGCAGAATATTTATAGCCGCCAAGTAAGTCAGAAAGATGTTTCTACTAACATAATAGGTGCGCCACGAAAACTATCTACCAGTTTCCGTATGGATATGAAAGTACGGGAACTTGCTGTTGGATTTCAGAATGTATATTTTTCAGATAAATATGATATAGACACTTTGGTTTCTCCTGAAGATCAAGGCTCTTTATTTACACGTGATGAATTGCAAAAAGGTGCGATTAGATATATAAATCTATCCTTGCCAGATCCTGTAATATCATTAAATACAATTATTTCCGGAAATATTGGGAATGAAGAAAATAAGAACATAAATCCCAATGACATAACAATTCTCGGCAGTTCAATAGATCTGCTGAAGAAGTTTGATGCTTACTACCGCTATAAGGGCAATACCAAAACCGCTTCAATGTTTGAAACGTATGATTTGATGTTTATTCGTCATCTCAACTATTTTCCGAAAGGCAATGCACCTATCTGGGTTAATGAACTGTCTATGGTTATCAAAGTAGATGTCAATGATAAGAAGAGACGAGCACGTGCTAACCAAATAATAGGAGGATTCTTAGCTCGATATGAACTTTATAGGGAGTATGCAGGTACATTTGGTCCGATACTTGAAGCATTGGCAAGACGATATAAATTTGATTTCGCCGACTTTCTAAAGGTTTTGACTAAACACGAAGATGAATATATGCAATTCAGAAACAAAGTTTTCGATAAAGATTCGGATTATTCTGACATTCGAGAGAATAAGAAACTTAATTTCTACATGAATACAGGCACCATTAAAATTTCAACCATTCACAGCTTTAAGGGATGGGAAAGTGAAGTGGTGTTCCTTCTATTAGAGAAGAAAAACGAGGGAGAGAAGGCTTTTGATGAGCTGCTCTACACAGGATTAACTCGAACGAGGTCAAACCTTGTGGTCATCAACCTTGGTAATCAAGAGTATCATGAGCGAATGAAAAAGCTTATTGAAACTTACAAATAGTACGAAATAAGATTATTTTTTAGACACACCTTTTTTAAGTCTATAAGCAAATGTCAAAAATAGCTGAAATTGAAAATACACTGTCACAAATGAATCCAGCTCGATTTCAAGAGTTAGGAGATATTCTTATTACAAGAATTTATCCAAATGCAGCGATCTTTGCATGTGTAGGTTCTCAGTTCGGCAAGGAAAAGACAACAGCTGGCACTCCCGATACGTATATTCGAAATAGTCATCAGGCTATTTTCGTAGAATACACAACAAATGTCAGTAGTGGAATTGCAAAAATAGAGGATGATATCAACAAATGTATAGTCGACATCAATGTCGGTGAATTTACTAATGAGTCTTTAATTATCATCTTCGCAAACTTCAAGATATCTAAAGAGGACCAAACATACATAGTTGACTATGCTAAATTAAGGGGCATAAGTGTCACGTTTATGATGGACAACGCATAGCACGCCTGCTTTTCTCCAATCATAAAGATTTGGTAATGTTTTGTGGAGTTCCCATAGACACAGGACAGATTGTTGATATCGATATCTTTTTGAAAGAATATGCTAAAAAAGGAAGCCAATTTGCGATTCCCCTCTCAACCAAGTTCATGTTTAGAGAAAATGAGCTTGCCAAGATAAATGAACATTTAAAGACTTGCGATATAGTCTTGATTACTGGCGCGCCGGGTGTAGGTAAAACAAGCATCGCAATCGAAGCAATGAGGCAGTTCTGTCTGTCCGAGAAATACTATTCTAAATGTATTTCTTATAAAGAGGCGAGCTTGCTCTCTGATCTAAACAGTAATCTTGTAAATGGAGAAGATTATGTCATATTAGTGGATGACGTAAATAGAGTCAAAAAAATTGGCCAAATTATTGGATTCCAAAACAGCTATAGAGAGGGGAAAATAAAGCTTGTCCTTACAGTAAGAAATTATGCAAAAGATAATATCTACGATATTCTTACTGAAACCCCTTTTGAAACGGTTGATATCGATAGTATGTCCGATGAAAACATCATTGAATTAGTTAAATTAAACCGGGATATAAACAATGAGGAATATCTAAAGAAGATTGCATCCATTGCTTGCGGAAATCCTAGATTGGCTATGATGGCAGCAACTGTCGCTATTAAAGAACAAACTCTTTCCAGCTTGTCAAATTTGGGAAAATTGTTTGATTCATTTTATTCCAATATATTTAAGAAAAACGCCACTCACGAAGACCAGCTGTTATATAACGCGCTTGTTATAGCTTCTATCCTCGGTCCATTTTCAATAGGCAATAAGCTTCTACCTTCTCTATATTCTGTTTTCAATATCTGTTCAGAAGATTTCCAAAAGGCTATTAATAGATGGGTAGAAATGGAATATATTGATCAATATTCCAACGGCTACTATAAAATTTCAGAGCAGAATATGGGGCCGTATGTATTCTATTCACATATAATAAAAAAGCAACCGGAACTTATTGAAAAAATATTTTACATCTGTTTCGGTAAGCAGGATCGAACTTTGAGGGAAAATATTATAACATGCTCTTATTTATTTGGGATCAATGATTTGTGCAATCGCATCTCAGTTTATGTTTCCAGAATCTTCGTCTCTCTACAAGATGACGAGAAGAAGATCGTTTTTCTAAATAGCTATTGGCCACTTATTGAAAATGAAGCTCTTGGTTATATTGCTTCTAATATTGATTCTATCGGATTACCGATAGGGGATACAGCACATTATAATCTTGAATATGAGCACAATGAACTTGCATTATCCTCAAATCGGGATCCATTGCTCGATTTAATATCAGAGATTTTTGATTATTCAATTGAAGAATTGGGAGACGTTATACAAATGGCTTTAGAATATATCCGAAGACGACCGGATCTGGCGCCTCAGCTTGTTTGGAGTATCAATGAGCATTTCGGTTTTACGCCAGAGGATTATAGAAGTGGGTTCATACGCCAAGCCATATTACTTGATACCATTTCCAAGAGTATGAATACCGACGACAATCTTACCAGAATGTTGTTTTGGAAGATTATTGGTGTCCTGTTGAAATGTGAGCATCATTGCATAAAAGGAGCCTTTCGTAATCCTCAAAAATTCGTAATATATAATCTAGCAATAAGAGAAAGCAAATCGCTCACAGAATTGCATATAAAAATATGGGCATTAATGGATTGTTATTTCGATAAGGAGTCTTTTAGTTCATTTATAGGAAATCATGGATTCTATGCACCTACAGGATCTAGATTCCCTAAATTGGATGCTTGCTCAGTCATAGACATCATTAATAAACATTTGTCTCCAAATGATTTCGAGGACTGTTTCATTGTTGAGAAATTTATAAATAGCATTCGATATATTAGAAGTTGTAATCAATTAAAATCCTCCCTGTTGACACGATTCAACAACAACACATATGAGTTTTATAATCTTCTTCGCTGGAATTATTGCAAAGGTAAGGATGAAGCAGATTGTGATTATCAAAAATATAATCAATTTAAGGTAAAGGAATTGACAAATGCTTTTCATTTCGAAAACAAAAAAGAATGTGATGCATTTATCTGTAAATTCAAATCTTTAATAACTAATCGAAAATTAACCAATAAGGAACCACTATATCAATCTGTCAGCTTTTTGATAGGTCACATTCTACGTAAAGACATCTGTTTAGGATCGTATTTCTTCAAACTAATTCTTCGTTGTACGACAGACTATTTTGGTTTGGGTCAAATGTTATATCCATTAATCTATGACGATAAACATAATTGGGTGCACGTGTTGTGTGCCATTAAGAACATTTTGCGACGTACAAGGAATCAACATAAATTTAGATTGTTGATCGAATACTATGCCTTAGTCCCGGATGCTTACTTGGCCACAAATGACCTTATAATATTGTTGAAAAGCATTAGAAGTTGCAAATTATCCGACAGATTATATATTTCGCCTTTTCAGTTTACTAAATTCAATGAGATTTCGAAAGATGGTTTTACCAGAGTGATGAGAGAATTATATCTTGCCAATCATTCTGAAATCATGTTTCAGTTTGGGTGCTTCGAGGCGGAAAATTGGTTCGAATTGATTACAGATAGAAATTTGACTGAGTCAGTCTATTTACAACAAGTTGAATGTCAAGATCATTTCGACTATAAGCGAACGGCCTTCCTGAATATTGTTAAAAATCGGCCACATTTTTTTAGTGGATTATGTAAAAGCTGCAAAACCACAAGGCAGTCCAAAAATCAATGAAGTGTGGGCTATTTCAGACATTGAGCCTATTATTGAAGAAATATTGTCGATGATTCGTTCTCCGCATAATTTGTGGCGAGGAATTTCTCAAGATTGGGAATATGAATTGTTTTCAGATATAAAAACAAAGAAGATCGTAAAAAGGCAGAGACTTTTATTCTGGAGCGCTTTAGGCGAAAGGACAATCTAGAACAAACCTTTAGGCTAGCTAGGCACTTTTCAATTGAGTTGTTCAATCAACTGGCTGTTGAATATATTGATATTGCCGCATCTGCTGATGAATACATGGAGATTGACTGGATTAATTCATCCTCAGGCATCGTGGCTGTTAATCAAACAACTGGTGAAATTGTCTCTCAAAGGTGGCACGTGTTTATGGATATTGTAAGTACGTCCATGAGTACCAGAAAGTATTCTATAATTACTAAAATTAAACAGTATATACAAAGGGCAAACGAGTCCTCTTACAGAGAAAAGGAGCGTGAAAAGCTTTATAACTAGTCGTATCTAATAAGACTCAACATCCAGTCATTTGTTGCAAGAATGATAGTAATGATAATTGTGATAATTGGGGCTTCAATGGCTTGCTCTCTAATGCCGTCTATGCGTATTGGGAAGGGAATGTTGCGCGGAATATTTGAATTTTGCCTGTAATTTGCCTGTAGAAAATAAGAGAAGCGACTTAGCTCAGTGATTATCACTTTGCTAAGTCGCTTTTGTGGTGCCCAGAACAGAACTAATATAACTACATTCTATTACATTGAAATACCGCTTATACCGCACTGATATAGTGGATTATACAAATGGGGCTTTTCCTTTCAGGGCGTTTTGAAGTGTTAAAAATGAGGAATTTTGCACGTAAATTTGCACGTAAAGCGTGTTTGAGTTATATTTGCAGTGGAATTACGTGCTGCTATGTGCACCGGCTGTGATTCCAACTGATTTTAACCCTTTTATTCTCTCCAATATGGCTACATTCCGATTTGAACTGGACCATCGTCCGACACGAAACAAGACCTACAACCTTTACCTGATGGTGACGGTTGGCAAGAAGCGCACCAAAAAGAAAACCGGTATCCAGCTGAAGCATATCGATGATTTCAACCCTTCTTGTAAAGGCAACAACTGGATTCGTGCGAATGTGCTTGATGCAAAGGCTCTCAATGAACAGTTACGACTGATGTTGGTCAAAGCGCAGGAAACCTATAATGAACTGGAAGATGACGGCGAAGTATCATCGGCCCGCATCATCAAGACAATGGACAAGGAGATTGTCTCACCATCATTCCTTGCCTTTGCCCGCGAACGGGCGAAAGAGATTGAGGAGGAAGGCGGCTTCAGGAATATGCGCAAGTATGTCGGGCTTTGCAACAAGCTCGACGCGTTCCGGAAGAAGATGCGTATGCATGACATTACGATGGAAGACCTGACCGTGGAGTTCCTGACCAAGTTCAACAATTTTCTCCATAAATGGAAGAATGAAAAGAATTCGGAAAAATTACTCCACCCGAATACTATAGAGGTGCAACTCAACATCTTCAAGACACTCGTCAACCGCGCTATCAATCTCGGTTATATGTCGGCCGACAAGAATCCATTCTTGAAATTCTCATACAAGGGTGTGCCGACGATGAAAGAGAAGTTGGAGATGGCGGAGATTCAGCGTGTCATAAACCTTGATTTGCCGGAAGGGTCGCTGATATGGAACGTGCGGAATTATTTCCTGTTCAGTTTCTACTGCGCCGGGATACGCGCCGCCGACTTCATTCAGTTGCGGTGGCGCAATGTGTCTTCCGAGGGGCGTTTGACGTATTCAATGGATAAGAACGGTAAATTCCGCGACATAGTCCTCGTGCCGCAGGCATTGGAAATATTGAAGCATTATTTCCGACCGGATGCCAAGCCCGATGATTATATCTTTCCACTGCTTGACAATTCCGCTCCGTATGCCAAATATATGACCACCGCCGACAAGAGAACAATTACACCGGATATGCGCAAGACTCTCTATGCCGCCGTATCCGCCAAAAACGCGCTCATCAATAAATATCTAAAAAAGATTGCAAAGAAGGCTGAGATCAGCAAAAATGTCTCGTTCCACATATCCCGCCATTCATTCGCCAAAGTTGCCAAAGAGACCGGACTTGACAGCGGGATTGTCAAGGAACTCTTAGCCCACAGCAACCTTGCCACCACCGAGCGATATATGGGCAACTTCGATACTCAGAAAACCGACAATGCCCTAATCAACCTATTCGGCGGCATAGAGAAGCCCAAGGACAAGAAAGAAGAGGTAATCGAGGCGTTGAAAGGTATGTCGCCCGAAGAGATAGCGGCAATATTATCCGCGATCAAAAAATAATTCGTAAATTCGCATATGGAACAAAATCAAGAAGTAACAAGAATATATAATCACGCAGCCGAGGTTATAAAAACGGCCATACTTCAAGGCCAATATGAGGCCTTGAAGGGTGTTAATCGGATTCAACTTGCAACATACTACTGGATTGGGAAATATGTTGCTAAAAATACGCGTGCCGGATTTTGGGGAACCGGCGCATTGGGGCGAATCAGTGAGCAATTATACAAATTACTTCCGGGAATGCGCGGCTATTCAGCTGAAAGCCTCAAAAAGATGCGTCAGTTTTATGAGGAATGGCAGATCTTTGATACTGAAGCAAGCAGCAAGGAAGAAATTGAGCTCACTTCAGATAATTCGGTAATCGTGATTACCGAATTGCAATCAGCTGATGATAAAATAGATATATTTCGGGAATTACGAATACCGAATCCGGCAGAGTTTCCGGTTGAAGATTTTTTCAAGGTCCCTTTCACCCACCACATACATATATTCAGTGGTGTAAAAGACATTAAGGCCAGGTATTACTATATCCACCGTTGTGCTGAAGAAAAGCTATCAGCCAAAGCATTGGCACAAATCATCAAGAACGATGATTTTGCGAAGCTTGCCCATCTGCCTAATAATTTTGGTCTGACGCTTAATGACGAAGTCATGGCTCGTAAGGCAGTACTCGCTTTTAAGGATTCCTATGTTCTGGACTTCATCAATACCGAAGAAATAGGCGAAAGAGATAAAGAGGACATCGACGAGCGTGTGGTTGAGAAGCAGATTATCCACAACATCAAAAAGTTTATAATGGAATTCGGCAAGGACTTCGCTTTTGTCGGCAACCAATATCATCTTGAAATCTACTCGGAAGAATTTTTCCCGGATCTGCTGTTCTTCAACCGCGAGCTCAATGCGCTGGTTGTGGTTGAATTGAAAACCGGAAAGTTCAAGTCCGGCTATCTTGCCCAACTGATGACTTATCTCCGTATTCTTGATGACAAGGTGAAGAAACCTCACGAGAACCCCTCAATAGGCATTGTCCTTTGCAAGGAAGCAAACCGTAGCTTTGTGGAATATGTAATGCAGGACTACGACAAGCCGATGGGTGTGGCAACATACACCACGTCCCAAGAAACGCCAGAGGCATTGAAGGACGCTCTTCCAGACATGGATGAGCTGAAAAAATTGCTGTAAGCAAGCGGTAGCAACGGAATCCGATAGAAATTTCAACGCCGTTTGAACATGCGATCGCTGCTTTCAGCGGAACGGAAAATGGGGAGTGCGACTTTGGAGCACTCCCTTTACATTGCAAGGTCGTTTTGTGGGGCCTCGGTTCCCCAAAACCTTTTGAGTTCCTCAAAAGACACCTTGCTATGTTCATGTGAACATTCTGCATATTATAACTGATGCGCATTGCAGAATAGGCTTATTGCAATAAAAAACATGAGATTTATCTGCTCGACGCCAAACCCGAAGAAGGAAAACACGCGGAAAAATGCGGAAATATGAGTGCTTTATGCGGTCGAGCTATGCAAATATTTGGAAATCTGAATGGTTGGATTGTATATTTGCAGAGAATTTGATTGACAGACCTGCAAATAAGGCGTTCAATATACTAATCTTAGGAACGGCACTTCTATTGTTGTGTTTGTTGATTGAATCATCTATAATCCAATGCATTAGCAATCTTGTTGAGCTATCAGCCGATTGAAAAATCAATTTATTGAACAATAGATTCCTAAGTTCCTCAATTCCTAAGGTACTTATGTACGGATGCCCTTGCCAAAGTGTATTCACTCTTGTATAATGGGTGAAAATTTGGCCATATCCATACATTTTGCGGTCATACGCTGACAAATATTCCAATGTGGAGTAGTATGGATACTAATATTTCAATACGTCTTTAAGAATACCAAGTAAGCGAAATGTATTCCTATCAATGCCTATTGATATTGAAATCCCTATATTCTTTTTACCAGACAGATTTTTATAAATCGTTGGCTACTGAGATATTTCTACATCAATACGGATACTAAAATACAATTATAGTTCTTACTATTCAGACAGCGATATATAAACATATTTCTCTTAATATTTTGGATATAGGTCTATATGTCTATAAGGACTTATGGGCAATAGGCTATACGCTGCAACGCGAGAAATGGCAGGTAATTGTCGAAAAATATTGGTTGGATGTCGGCTGCTTCAAGTGGCCAAATGCGGCCATAAATATACTTTGTGCGTCCAAGGGGGGGCAAATATTTGGAAATCCGCACCTCCCGATATTATTTTTGCATTGCGACAAAGATTCAATGAGGAACAACTAAGTTCTTTCAATACCAAACAACATCCTTTCTTATGTTGGATGTCAAACCTTGATACACCGGCAACTTCATCCTCCAATTGCTTTTTTCAGTGGAGAAGAAGTTGAAATTAGCAGTCACGACTGCTGAAACATAAACACGAATGAGCAAAAGCTCGCAACCTTCAACAATTTCACCCATCACAATGGTCATGATTCCGCAGGAAGAATGGCAGTCGCTCCACGACAAACTTGACCGCCTCGCGGAGATGATTGAAAACCGCAACGCCACCGACCGCAACGCCGAATGGCTGGAATCCGAAGCCGCCCGGAAACTGCTCGGGGTCTCCCCCAAGACATGGCAGAACTACCGCGACCAGCGCGTCATCCCATTCTCCCAAATCGGCCGCAAAATCTACGTCAACCGCGCAGACCTAGACGCCTTCCTCCGTCGTCATCGGATTGATAAGGTGAAATGAGCCTAAAATTTGAGGGACAGGGTGTTTAACCCGAATAACAATCGGCTATGTTTTCCGGCATAACCGATTGTTGTCTCAAAAATTTTTAATAACTTTGTAATTAGGAATAGTAACGTCTATCTGAAAATGACCAACTAATAATAAAAGACCTACGGCACGAGCTGAAAACCCTTTGAAAACTCCTGAGTAGTCGTTACAGGCTTTGGTCAGCCTTCAGATGCTACGCGGAAGTTTTCGCTTTTTGAAATTATGACACTTAACTTTAGCGACATATTACAAGAATCTTTACTTTCGATTCAAAATGCCTCCAACAGTACATACGGTTTTGTTGGATTACCTTCCGGCCTTGAAGATTTAGATAAAGCCATTTGCGGCTTTGATAACTCGGATTTAATCGTAGTCGGCGCACGTCCAGCTATGGGTAAAACCGGATTCCTACTTACTCTTGCCATCAACATGGTGGAAAGGAGAATTCCTGTGCTTTTCTACTCTTTGGAAATGAGCAATCGGCAAATAGTTAACCGAATGCTCTCCAACATAACCGGAATCGAGGGCAATAAACTATCTTCCGGTCGTATGTCGGAAGAAGAATGGGAAACCATTATAAAAGTTGGAAAAGGAATGGGAAAATATCCCCTTTACCTCACTGACAAGTGCGACTGGAAAATCGAAGATTTCTGCAAGAAAGTAAGAGAGGATGTCGAAGAAACTGGGGCTAAGATAATCTTCATTGACTATCTGCAACTCTTTTCGACGCGAGAGAGGCTACAGAACCGATATGAAGAAGTTGCTCTCTGTACCCGAGAATTGAAACTATTGGCAAGAGAATTGAACTTGCCTGTAATTGTTGCTTCGCAACTCAACCGCAATGTCGAGAACCGCACGACGGGAATATTCCGTGAAAAGATGCCTCAAATGTTTGACTTGCGCGACAGCGGCACCATTTGCGACGATGCTAATGTCGTAATGTTACTTTACAGACCCGAGTATTATACCCGTAGCTCCGAGGATGAGAATGGCAATGACATCAGAGGTCTTGCAGAAGTAATTATAGCTAAAAATCACATGGGTAGAGAAGATACTATCAGACTTAAATTCTCTCCAGAAACCGGCAAATTCGAGGATTGGAAACCAAATGAGCCGGAATTTTTTTTCCTCAATCGCCCTAATAATGAAACAACTCTTGACAATTTTGATTCCTTATCTTCTCCTTTCTGATTCAATATGGCAGAGGAACTGAAACAATTTGAGGATAGACTGTGGGAAGCAGCCGACAAGCTGCGCTCAGAAAGTGGTCTTAAATCGACACAATATTCAACCCCATTATTGGGGCTGATATTCCTACGTTTTGCATCCAACAAATACGATAAGTTCAAAGATGAAATTGAAGCCGAGTATTCCGCCTCGCAGAATACCCGCAATCCGAAAACCCGTGAAGAAATCGCTTTGAGCAAATGTGGATATTTCCTGCCTGAGAAATCTCATTTCGACTATTTGCTCAGTTTGAGCGAGCAAGAGGATATTCCCCTTGCTATCAAACAAGCGATGGAGGGTATAGAGCAATACAAGCCCGAACTTGTAGGCTCGCTCCCCAAAGATGAATATTTCAACCTCGAACCAAAGGAAGATGGCGAGAATATTCGCGACTACTCGCTCACTGCCTCACTTCTGAAAATCATAAATTCCATTCCTCGCGACTTGGAGGGTGACGTATTCGGTAAGGTTTACGAATACTTCCTCGGGAAATTCGCGAGCAGCGAGGGCAAAGGCGGTGGTGAATATTACACTCCGACCTCCGTGGTCCGCCTTATGGTTGAGATGATTGAGCCATACCAAGGACGAATCCTTGACCCGGCTTGTGGTTCGGGCGGTATGTTTGTGCAGAGTGCCGACTTTGTTCAGCGCAGCAACGACCGCCCCGACCGTATCAGCGTTTACGGTATCGAAAAAGAAAACGAGACCGTGAAACTCGCCCGAATGAATATGTTTCTCCACGGTTTGAACGGAAACATAGTTCAAGCCAACAGCTATTACAGCGACCCTCACAATTCATTCGGCACGTTTGATTTTGTAATGGCAAATCCTCCTTTCAATGTCGATGATGTCAGCTACGACAAAGTAAAGGATGACCCTCGATTCAATACATTTGGCATACCCAAAAACAAGACTAAATCCAAAAGCAAGGATGGCGAAACCGTGCCTAATGCAAATTATCTTTGGATAAATCAATTCGCAACAGCACTCAATGACACCGGGCGAGCAGCCCTCGTTATGGCCTCGATTGCCACCGATGCCGGAAAGTCGGAGGCCGAGATACGCGCCCGTTTGGTTGAGGACGGCATTGTGAGCGCTATGCTTTCACTGCCGAGCAATATGTTCTTTTCCGTCACTCTCCCAGCCACTCTTTGGTTCTTCGATAAAGCGCGACGCGATGACAAACGTGTATTGTTCATCAATGCCCGCAACTTCTACAAGCAGATCGACCGCGCCCATCGCGAATTTACTGATGAACATATTGCCAACCTCGCCTGCATCCGTCACCTTTACCAGGGCGACGAAACTCATTGGCATCTGCTGATGTCTTATTATGACAACCGTATCCACGACTTGACCGCCAAATATGGAAGCTGCGTCGAAGAAAAGAATGCTGCAACCGTTGAAGCTGAGTCATTCCTTTCGGAAAATCCCGGCAAAAATCTCAAAACCGACATCAAGCGTCGCATTGATGCTGCCGCTACCGCCCTCGTTGACGCTGAAAAAGAGCTTAATCATTTCACATCAATGCGTCAATGGCTCGTTGACAATTTCCCCGGTGGGAAATACCGCGATGTTATCGGTCTTTGCAAAGCGGCATCCATAGAAGAAATCCGTGAGCAAGATTACTCGCTCAACCCCGGTCGCTACGTTGGTGTCAGCTTCGATGTCGAAGACCTCGACGACTTCCGCCAAAGCATGACCTCTCTCAAATCAGAACTCTCTGCGCTGAATGATCAAAGCAAGGAGTTGATGGATGCTATTTTTAATAACCTTGCAACCTATAACGTATGAAAGATTTCCAACTGTCAGATTGTTGCAAGGTTATCACTGATGGCGACCATGCTGCGCCGCCCAAAAGCGAGGATGGAATACCTTTTATAACTATCCGAAACTTTGATAGTTATAATTCTATTGACTTCTCTAATACGATGTTCGTTCCAGAGGAGTATTATAATAAACTCAAATCTTCCCGCAAAGCTCAAATAGGCGACATAATATATTCGATTGTTGGTTCTTTTGGTATCCCTATTCTCATTAAAGATAATAGTAGATTCGTTTTCCAACGACATATCGCCCTACTCAGACCAAACAACAAAATCGTTAACTCTACGTATCTATTTCATTTGATGCGTAGTTCTACGTTTTATGCAGTCGCAGATATTTTAGCCGTAGGTTCGGCTCAGAGAACCATTACCTTAACGGCCTTAAGACGTACTAAAATTTCCCTGCCAAGCATTGATATTCAAAACAGGATTGGCGAAATTCTATCTCAATATGACGAGGCTATTGAGATTAATCGTAGGCGCATAGCAATTTTGGAAGAAATGGCAATGCGTACATATCGTGAGTGGTTCGTGTTTTTCCGCTTCCCCGGCCACGAAACCACTGAGTTCGTCGATGGTCTTCCAAACGGTTGGCTTAGAAAATCATCATCATCTTTCTTTGATATTACCATCGGAAAAACACCATCAAGAAAAGAACCTCAATGGTTTGCAGAAAAGGACGCTGCCACTTCATGGTTATCAATATCTGATATGAAGAGTAACATGTTTGTTTTCTCTTCATCAGAAGATTTAACTGAGGATGCTGTTAAAAAACACCATATTGTCGTTGTAGAACCAAATACAGTTCTTCTCAGTTTCAAGCTGACGGTTGGCAGAGTCGTTATAACGGGCAAGCGCATGTGTACAAATGAAGCTATCGCTCATTTTAAGACTAATGATATTCTAAAACGAGAATATACTTATTGCTATCTTAAGAATTTTCAATTTAGCATATTGGGTTCCACGTCCTCGATTGCTACTGCGATTAACTCTAAAACAGTTAAGGCAATGCCGTTCGTTATGCCAAATCATCCAATATTGGAGTTGTTCCACGTTAAAGTTAATCCTCTTTTTGAAGCTATTAAAAATTTAGTCCAGCAAAACTCTCAGCTTCAACAGATGCGTGACCGTTTGTTGCCTCAGCTTATGAGTGGTCAGCTTGAAGTGACACCTTAAATCTTTCTGCGCAATGAGATACTTTATTAAGGAAGATGATATTGAACGCGAGTTGATTGATGTATGCCTCAATGAATTGGGCTACAACAATCATTTCAACTGCTATACTGCCGATCATTTGCATCGCAGTTCGGAACGTGGTGTGCTTAACCTTGACGTGCTCCGTCGAGAGGTCAAGCGCATAAATGCTTCGGCTACCGACCGTCCGCAGGGCTTTGATGATACTGATGTAAATACCGCCGTGGCCGCACTCAATGATATAGACTTGCACTCTGACCCGGCTTCTCTTAATGCCACTATTCTTTCACGAATCATCAACGGGTTCAAGATTAACGTGCTTCAAGCCAACGGAAAACGTGAGCAACGAACTATTCAATACATAGATTGGGGGAATCCGACAAGCAACCAGTTTGATGTCGTTAACCAACTTTGGATTCAAGGTGATGTTTACCGTCTGCGCCCCGATGTTATAATCTACGTCAATGGCATACCATTGATTACCATTGAACTTAAAGACAGCAATATTCCCGTTAAACAAGCATTTGACGATAACTTGACGAGGTATAAAGCGGCCATTCCTCAACTAATGGCTTATAACGCTGTGCTCGTTGCAAGCAACGGCTTGCATACACGAGTAGGAGCGACTTTTGCCAAGTGGGCTTTTTTCGCTCCTTGGTTCCGAGCCTCGGAAGATGATAAAATCAACAAGCAGGAAATCGAGAATGAGAAAATCAGCCTTGATGTTATGGCTCGATCGCTGTTGAAAAAAGAGAACTTGCTTGATTACATCCACAACTATATCCTTTTCTACAACGGTACCAAAAAGATATGTGCCAAAAACCATCAATTTCTCGGAGTGAATCGTGCCGTAGAGCGATATAAATATCTTTGCGGCTCTCCACGCGAAGAAGACCGTGGTAAGATGGGAGTTTTTTGGCACACCCAAGGCAGCGGCAAGAGTTTTTCAATGGTGTATCTTGCTCGGTTGCTTAAAAACCGCTTCCCAGGCAATTTCACATTCCTAATCATAACCGACCGTGAAGACCTTGACAGTCAGATTTATCGCAACTTCTTGCATAGCGGTTTTATGAGTGCAGAGGAAGATTGCCAACCCAAAACAAGCGACCGTCTGCGCACCATGCTTGAAAAGGAAGATCACCGCATACTCTTTACGCTCATTCAGAAATTTCGTTACGATAAGCGCAAGAAATTTCCTGTTCTCTCGGAGCGCAACGATATTATTGTGTTTATAGACGAGGCTCACCGCACACAATATAAGTCTCTTGCAGAAAACCTCAGGGCAGGTTTGCCAAATGCCAAATATATGGCATTTACCGGCACACCGCTTTTTGGTAGCAAAAAACTTACAAACAGATGGTTTGGCGAGACCGTCAGTGAATATAATTTCAGTCAGGCGGTGCAAGATGAGGCCACCGTGCGCCTCACTTATCGCAACCACCTGCCTGAGGTGCAGAATGAAAACCCGACGTTCAGTGCCGACTTCATCAACATTCTTCAAGATGAAGAACTCGATGATGACAGTCGTCAACGACTTGAACGTGAGTATGCCAAGGAACTTGAAATTCTTCGCCGTCCGGCTCGCTTGAATAAGATAGCCGACGATATTGTGGAGCATATCATCAACCGAGGTTATCTCGGCAAGGCAATGGTGGTAAGCGTTGACCGCTTTACCGCAGTAAGGATGTATGACCTTGTCACTGCAAAATGGCAGCAAAAAATTTCTGACATCAACCATGAGCTTATTTCGCTCAATCCATCCTCTGCGGAGTTTCAGACAAAACTTAAAATCCGCGATTGGATGCGTTCTACCGATATGGCTGTTGTCATCAGCACAAACCAAGGCGATGATGAACGCTTCGCGGCCGAAGGTCTTAACCTTCGGCCACATCGCGAACGCATGAACGATGTCAACGAGGAAGGGCAAGAACTACAAGATTTGTTCCGCGATGAAAACAACCCGCTTCGCATCGTGTTTGTCTGCTCAATGTGGCTAACAGGCTTCGACTCGCCGATGGTGTCAACCCTTTATATGGATAAGCCACTTGCAGGGCAAAACCTTATGCAGACTATCGCGCGTGCCAATCGTCGATGCTCAACACTTGACGTGCTTGGACGTGAAAAATCTTGCGGTCAGATTATTTCTTACTGCAATATTTTCGGTAGTCTGAAAAAGGCTTTTGCCACATACGGAGACGCGCAAGGGGATGGAGACGAGGAGGAAACCGATAATCCCGGAACTGACACCCCCGGTGGTGGTACCCCTGCGGCAATGACTCTCGATGAGCTTTACACGCATCTACGCGCAGCCATCGCTCAATGTGTAGAGTGGTGTCAGTATCTTGATGTCGATTTACAGAAGATTCTCGACCTCAATAAAGCCTTTAACCAAATCTCTCTCTTTGACCAATACGCCAATATTCTTATAAATCCGATTGAGCGCAAGGCTCAATTCGCAGTATTTGACAACACCATTTCTCAAATTTATGATGAATGTCTGCCCGACATTATCAGCATAAAAGAGGAATTTGTGATGGCTGAGGTAATCCATTACCTCCGGCAGGTTATGGATAACTCAGTTGACCGTTGCAATCTTGATTCAGCTCGTCGCCGTATCAAAGATTTGCTCAATCAGAGTATTGTTCCTAAAGGTGACGGCCCGGCTGAAAATAGAGAATACACAATCAAAGAGTTTGGCGAATTTGACCTTAGCCGGCTTGATATTGACAAACTCCGCGAACAATACGGAGAATCGAAATGCAAAGCTCTCGAAATCGCTGATCTTGAAGATTTCATCTCGCAGAAGCTCGATGCAATGCTCAATCAAAACAGCGAACGTCGCACCTTTGCAGAGGAGTTCCAAAGAATAATTGACCGTTACAATGCAGGTAGCACTGAATCGGAGGAAGCGTTCCAAGAGCTAATGGAACTGCTCACGCGCATGTCGGCTGAACAACGTCGCGCCTCTGAGGAAGGACTTTCAGAAGAAGAACTTGAAGTTTTCGATATTCTCCGAAAGGAAAATCTCTCAAAAGATGATGTAGTCATGGTAAAAGCCGCCGCCCGAGACTTGCTAGCAAAGTTGAAAGCCAATCAAGAAAATCTATTCACTACAGATTGGTATAAGGACAGTTCTAAGAAAAGCTCCTTCATCTTGTTCGTTAGGGATACTCTTGACAAAACGTTGCCGGACTGCTACGACCGTACAACATTCCGGGAGAAAAATGAGCTTCTATGTAATCAATTCATTATCCGTGCATCTCAAAATGGCGGTTACCTTTTCGCAAGTTAGTACATTAATAACGGAAGAAACCTAATGAAAACAGAGTGGATTAAAGCCATAATAACTCAACTTGCTGCATTATTTTTGTTCATAGCATTAAATGCAGTAATAATGGATTGGTTTGATGAATATATTTTACCAACTCTTTCAAGGGTGACCGAAGGATTTGTCTCATCAATAATTTTCGGTGGGATGTGCTTATCAACGATAGTCTTTTGGGTTAATAGATTTCGGTATCATTATTATGTAAAGCTCATATATGTCTTGAGTAGTATCAGCCTATCCTCTGTTTACTGGTTTTACAGACTCTTTACAAATGAATATGTTGTAACAGAATCTGATATTTTTCACATAGGTTTTTCAGATGTCATTTTTGGTGGTTTATTCCTATTTGGTATAATCTCTCTTTTAGTTGATTTCATTGAATTAGATGAGCCCACTTCAAACGAATCACAAAATGAAGATAAGGCTCCTTTGTTAGAGGATAAGCCTATTACTAAAAGAGAGCAAGATAGACTTGGATTCGGTGATGAAGTCGATACGTTGTATCAGCGTATTATAGAACGAGAGACAACATCAGCATTAAGCATTGGCATAAATGCAAGATGGGGAGATGGGAAGTCCTCATTTATAAATCTTATGGAGGAAAAATTCCTTCAAAATAATGATCTGTTTATCGTAATTCGATTTAATCCTCGCTATTCAACCAATGACAAAATTCAGTCTGCGTTCTTTGAGGAATTATACTCTGAATTAAGTAAATATGATTCAAGATTTAAGAGTTCATTCAATGATTATCTTAGGGTAATTGATGTAATGACTGATAACAAATACTTATCGGCCTTATTTCAGTCATCCACGTTATTTAATCGAGTCAGTGAAAAATCAAGGATTAATGAAGCAATAAGGCGTTTAAAAAAACGAGTTATTGTTATTATCGAAGATTTGGATCGTTTGACGGGAGATGAAATTGTTGAAGTCTTCAAATTAATTGATGGGAATGCGGCCTTCGATAATCTAATCTTTATCAGTGCTTATGACAAGGGGCGTATAAATTCACTTTTAGAATCAAAGGACGAATGGGCTGCATTCTCCGATAAATTCTTCACATGGGAACGCCCTCTTCCATTGCGATCATCACAACTATTATTAGATTTCCTAATTCCAAACTTAACAAACGGTCTTTCATTTAATGATGAGGAGATAGAAGATGTTAAGAGCTCAATAATAGCAAACTCCTCTTTCTTTACATTCTATCTTAAAAATTTAAGAGATGTCAAGCGGTATATTAACTTAGTTAAACCATCTCTCAAGAGAATCTATAAAGAAGTAAAACTAAGGGATTTCTTGCTTATAGAATTAGTTAGATATAGGTATCCAGATGAGCATAGAGTTTTGTATGAACAGAATTCCCATAAAGACAGCGAAACAAATTTTGAACGAAAAATAACCATTGACGGACTTGAAGACCAATATAACTCAAAGGATATTCTGAAAGTTTTATTCCCTGCTGATGGGAACAATTCCTATCGATCCATTAATTCGGTAGGTGGCTTCTCGATATACTTTCAAGAGCATTTATTTGAGCGTATCAGCAATGAAAAATTAAGCTCAATGTTAAAAAAGGAGCAAGATTATAGAGCGATTATCAATGAAGTATTAAACAATCAAGGATGGAATCAGCTTAGAGAGTATCTGGGATCTCTCAATACCCTTGCTTTGCCGAGTTGGGAAGCTGTAGTTAGATATATTGATATTTATATATATCTTAGTGCACATTATAGCGAAACGTTATACTCAATTCTCAATGTAGGTATTCTCCTTGAAAAAAAGGTTGTAGAGAGACTATGTATAAAATTGGGGATTTCAATAGATGATTATAAATCTACACTATATGACAAGCTGATAGGCGGTAATAATGAGTATCCCTATGAAATAGTTAAGCAACAACTATGGGCGTATAAGAGTGGTGAATTAAGACATGAACTGGTTTTCTCTGAAGATCAATTGCTAATTATACTTAAAAAATCACTTAAGGATTTGATTAAAAATAATCCCGGTTATACCCCATTACATAATAATATTCTTAGAGCTTGTATAGCATTTATTGACCCAACAAGTAAAAAGGTTACCCTTGATGTTGAAGCATGTGAAATGGTTTTGCATTCGATTGAAAGTAACCCGAATATATATATCAATGATTTTGTTTATTTGGCAGGTGTTTCGTCTTCTCCTGATTGGAATAGTATTACCTGTGATCCATTCTGGAGGCAAATTTTCTTAAGAGCAGAAAATCTTAAGGGCTTTATATCTGATAAAAAATTGGATGGCATTCCCAATATTGAAAGAGTTCGTAACTTTTGGTCAATTTTCGAAGCGAACGACTATGAACCTATCGAATTCCAAGAGCAGGGTCCTGTTCAAGCAAAGATTGATTCAGATTTTGTAACTGAACGTAAGCTTTTGGACGAGATTTTAGACATAGAATCTGTAGTCAATTCAATTACTATTTCGAAGGATAGTTTTGTTGATGCTTACAAAGTCCTAAAAGACTCTTTAGAACGACTATCTTCCAATACTCTTTACATAAAGAAAAATGGGGACGTAAGAAAAACCATTCTAAAAAAAAGAGAAGAATTAATACATTTAAGAGATTCTGAGCCGTTGGAAATTACACCGGAGATTATTGATAAAATTAAATCTTTTGAAGATTATCTTAATGAACATCTAAAGCGTTGAATATGTAGGATTATTTATGGATGGCGAACAGATTATACTCTTTTGATATATAAAGGTGAGCAATTCGTAATATTTGAGTGATATGCATTCAGACAATAATATAATCATATACCAGAGCGAGGACGGTGAAACCCGCATTGAGGTGAAGTTTACCGGCGAAACGGTTTGGTTGTCTCAGCAACAGATGGCTGAGCTGTATCAAACCACTCGCCCTAATATAGTTCAGCATATTAGAAATATCTATGCTGACGGAGAATTGGAAGAGTCGGCAACCTGTAAGAATTTCTTACAGGTTCGGCAGGAAGGTAATCGCCAGGTGTCGCGTGAAATTCCTTTCTACAATCTTGACATGATTATTTCGTTGGGGTATAGGATTCGGTCGATAATCGCTACGCATTTCCGCCGGTGGGCAACAGAGCGGTTGAAGGAGTATATAATCAAGGGATTCACTATGGACGATGAGCGGTTGAAAGGTAATGGAGGTGGCGCTTACTGGCGTGAGCTGCTTGACCGTATTCGTGACATACGTTCTTCGGAGAAGGTGATGTATCGTCAGGTGCTCGACCTTTATGCGACTGCTGTTGATTATGACCCTCGCAGTGACATCTCGGTGGAGTTCTTTAAGATTGTGCAGAACAAGCTGCACTTTGCAGCTCATGGTCACACTGCCGCTGAGGTTATCTTTCATCGGGCAAATGCAGAATCACCGATGATGGGGCTTACTTCTTTCAAGGGCGACCATCCAACCTTGCGCGATGTCAAGATTGCCAAGAACTATCTCAGCGAGGATGAACTGAAGATTCTGAACAATCTTGTGTCGGGATACTTTGACTTTGCGGAGATTCAGGCCATGAAACGCCGTCCGATGTATATGAGCGACTATGTGCAGCAGCTCGACAATATCCTGTTTTCAACCGGAGAGGCTTTACTCAACGGCCCCGGCACGGTCAGCCATCAACAAGCGATGGAGAAAGCCGAGCAGGAATACCGCCTGTTCCAAGTCCGCGAACTATCTCCCGTGGAGCAAGCCTATCTCGATACGATAAAGGCCCTCAACGCAAAAGCGAAAGGAAAGGACAAGAATCCCGGAAAATAATTGTCAGAATCACTGGAAAGAGGTTCGAGGGGAGGGTGAACGGCGGAGCTCGATTGACACCATTTGCACGTAATATGCACGTAGAATAAAAAGAAAGCGAGACAACTATTGAATTTTCAATTAGTTATCTCGCTTTTGTGGTGCCCAGAACAGGACTCGAACCTGCACGGCTCTCACCACTCGCACCTGAAACGAGCGCGTCTACCATTCCGCCACCTGGGCATTGGTGGTGCTCAATCGGGGTGGCACAGGGACCTCGACCGATTTGCGCTGCAAAGGTAATGCTTTTTAGCGGATGCCACAAGAGGCAACCCGCGTTTTTTGAATTTTTAACATTTGGGGAGGTCGTCAAGGGGGTGTTTAGCCCCAATGCAATTTATTCCGGAGGAGCTTGGGGAAGGGAACGTCGGCGCGGCGCAGGAGGAGCAGCGGGTCGGCTGCTGCGGCGATGCGCAGGCGGCTCTCGGCCGGCAGGGTGAAGGAGCGGCCGTCGAGGGCCACGCGGTAGGTGCCGCAGCGCGACGAGGTGCGGGTGGTCAGGCGCGTGTCCGACGAGATCACCAGCGGCCGCAGCGACAGGGTGTGCGGCGCGATGGGCGTCAGCGCCAGGCAGTCGAGCGTCGGCTCTATGATCGGTCCTCCGGCCGACAGGTTGTAGGCCGTCGAGCCGGTGGGTGTGGCGATGATGAGTCCGTCGGCGCGGTAGTCGGCCACGTAGGCGAGGTCGGTGGTGGCGTGGACGCTGATCATGGAGGCGCTCTCGGCCTTGAGGATGGCGACCTCGTTGAGGGCGTACGGCCAAAGGCCCTCGGGGAGCGGCGCGTCGGGGCTTTCGACGCGGAGCAGGGTGCGGCGTTCGGCCAGGAGCCGGTCGGTGCCGAGGTCGGCCAGGAGCAGGTGGGTGTCGCTCAGGGAGTATGAGGTGAGGAATCCGAGGTGGCCGGTGTTGACGCCGAGCAGCGGGATGCGGCGGTCGCCGCACCAGGCGGCGGCGTGGAGCAGTGTGCCGTCGCCGCCGAGGGTGAGGACGATGTCGGCGTCGGCGGGCGGGGCGTCGACTGGCGTCAGTTCCGCCACGGAGCCGTTGAGTCCGCGCAGGTACTCGTCGAAGGGGCGCCAGATGCACACCCGGTGCCCGGAGGACGCCAGGTGGCGCAGGAAGATGGCGAGCTCGGCGATGCGTGCCGACTGGGCCGTGTTGCCGTATACGGTGATGTTCATTTCATTTTTAACGTTCCGACCGGGGCCGGTGGTATTGCGGGGTGCGGATTTTTTTGTAATTTTGTAGTCGGAAAGGCGTCTCCTTGCCGAGAGGCCTTATCGGCTAACCCTGACATGAAGAGATGACACGACTGAGTGTAAATATAAATAAGGTGGCGACCCTGCGCAACGCTCGCGGCGAGGGTGTGCCTGACGTGCAGGCGTTCGCCCGGCACTGCGAGGCCCGCGGCGCCCAGGGCGTCACTGTGCATCCGCGCCCGGACGAGCGGCACATCACCCGGCAGGACGTTCGGCTGCTGCGGCCGATTGTCAAGACCGAGCTGAACATCGAGGGCTACCCCTCGGAGCAATGGCTGGAGCTGGTGCTGGCCAACCGCGCCGATCAGGCCACGCTGGTGCCTGACGCCGCCGAGGTGCTGACCACCAGCGAGGGCTGGGACGTGAAGCGGCACGGGGACTTCCTGCGCGGCGTCGTGCGTCGGCTGAAGGATGCCGGCATCCGGGTGAGCATCTTCGTGGCGCCGGACCCGGAGCAGGTCCGCGCTGCCGCCCGTGTGGGCGCCGATCGCGTGGAGCTCTACACCAAGGCGTACGCCGACGGCTACGACACGGACCGGGAAGCGGCCGTGGCGCCATACGTGGAGGCGTCGCGCGTGGCGGCCGAGTGCGGCCTGGGCGTCAACGCCGGTCACGACCTCAACAGCCACAACCTGCGTTATTTCGCGCAGATGCTTCCCCGCCTGGACGAGGTCTCCATCGGCCACGCCATAGTCAGCGAGGCCCTCTACGACGGCATCGACGTGGTGCTGGAGCGCTACCTCAAGTGTCTTGAAGCCGAGAGCTGAGGGCGTCTTGAAGCCGAGGGTCGAGAGCTGGGGGCGCTGTCGCGCGGCGTTGCCGACACTATACGATAATATGAAAATTAATTCCTGATTGCAATAAATGACAACTCCTGACAAGCTGTCGCTGTGGGACCTGACGATGGACGGCGGCTACCTGATGATACCTCTGGCGCTGCTGCTGCTGGTGAGCATCTACGTGTTCATCGAGCGGTGCATCGTGCTCAACAAGGCTCTTAAGATGGACCCGACGTTCATGCAGCGCATCCGCGAATACATCAAGAACGGCGACATCGACAACGCCACCAACCTGTGCAAGCGCGCGGACACTGCTGTGGGCCGGATGCTGCTGAAGGGAGTGGAGCGTATCGGCCGCCCGGTGCAGGACGTGCTGGCGGCCATCGAGAACCAGGGCAACCTGGAGAGCGCCGGCATGGGCCGCGGCATGACATGGCTGTCGACGACGGCCGCCGGTGCCCCCATGCTCGGCTTCCTGGGCACCGTGACGGGCATGATCGAGGCCTTCTTCGCGCTGGCCAAGAGCGGGACGGCCGCCAACATCACCGTGCTGTCGTCGGGCATCTACCAGGCCCTGGTGACGACCGTGGCCGGCCTGGTGGTGGGCATCCTGGCCATGTTCGCCTACAACTACCTCACCACCCGCCTGAACCGCATCATCAACCTCATGGAGGCCCGCACCATGGACTTCATGGACCTGCTCAACGAGCCGGCCGGCATTGGCAACCCCGGGCGCAAGACCCCTAAATTCTAAGTCGCCATGGCCATAAAGCGACCGCTGCAGAACCTGACCACGTTCTCGATGTCGTCGATGACGGACGTCATCTTCCTGCTGCTGATATTCTTCATGGTGACGTCGACGCTGGTGTTCCCGACGGCGCTGGACGTGAACCTGCCGCAAAGCGGCGAGCAGAGCTCGCGCAAGCCGGTGGCCGAGATCTACATCACCGCCGACAGCCTCTACTACTTCGTGGCCGACCGCAACGACACTGCCCAGTCGCGTCCGCAGGGCCCTCTGAGCATAGAGCAGCTCGGCGCCGGACTGGTGCAGACGCACCGGCGGGACTCCGTGCGCCCCGTGGCCATCTACGCCGACACCCGTGTGCCGTACGGCAAGGTCGTCGAGGTCATGGACGTGGCCGCCCGCTGCGACGTCTACACCGTGCTGGCCACCAAGGCCACGCAGAAGTCCGAGGCGGTGCCGGGCATGGACGTGCCCGACGCCCCGGAGGCCGCTAAACCCATTCAATGACCATGCGCAGACCCCGCAAGCCGGAGATGATAGCCGCCGCGGCAACGCTGCTGATAGCCATGGGGCTGCTGGCTCTGCTCTACTGCGCCGCCTTCGGGACGGACCGCAGGCAGCTCGCCGTCAATTCCATCCCCGAGGAACCCGACGAGGAGGTCTACATAGAGCCCGAGATGCTGCGCCTCCAGGAGCGCGAGAACATGGACCAGCCCGAGGATGCGCCCGACGAGCCCCAGCCTGCGCAGGCCGAGGCCCACGGCCTGCCCGCCCCGGCCACCAGGCCCGACCCCACTATCCAGGCCACCCATTCCGAGCAGCCTAAGCCGACCAGGAGCAACGAGACCCTGGTGACGCAGAAGCCCGGCTCCAAGGTCAAGACCGAACCGGCCAAGCCCAATCCCAACCCCGACAGCCATAAGACCTCGACGGCCATGAGCGGCAAGTTCAACGCCAAGCCGGGAAGCGCCACCGGGCGCCACGGCGGCGCGGGCAGCGGCGGCGGCGATGTGTCGTCGGTAGCCCGCGGCCTGATCGGGCGCAACTTTCACGGCTACTCCGAGAAGATCACAGGCACGCACGCCCTCAAGGCCACCGTCACCGTGCGCGTGGTCGTCGGCGCCGACGGCATGGTCAAGTCCGCGTCGCTGCTGAGCTCCGGAGGCGCCCCCCCGGAGATCACAGGCCGCTGCGTGCGGTGGGCCAGGCGCTGCAGCTGGGACCCCAAGCCCGGAGCCGCCGACGCCACCGGAGTCATAACCTATAACGTGGAGATCAAGCCCTGATGAAAGACTTCTTCCGGCTGCTGCGCCGCTTCGCCTGGCCATACAAGTGGGATGTCGCCTGGAGCGTGCTATTCAACATCCTGTCGGCCTTCCTGACGCTCTTCTCCTTCGCATTCATCATCCCCATCCTACAGATGCTATTCCGCATCGACACCACTCACTACGCCTACATGGGCATGGCGGACGGGAGCCTGAAGGAGGTGGCTGTCAACAACTTCTACTACTACACGCAGCAGCTCATGGAGCAGGCCGGGTCGTCGGCTACGCTGGCGGCGCTGGCCGCCGCGCTGGTGCTTATGACCCTGCTCAAGACCGGCACCGCCTACCTGAGCATGTTCTTCATGGTGACGGTGCGCAACGGAGTGGTGCGCGACCTGCGCGACTCCATGTACAGCAAGATACTGAGCCTGCCCATCGGCTTCTTCACCAACGAGAGCAAGGGCGACGTCATGGCCCGCATCTCCGGCGACGTCCAGGAGATACAGAGCAGCATCATGGCCAGCCTGGACATGCTCTTCAAGAACCCCATCATGATCATCGTCTGCCTGACGATGATGGTGATAGTTTCCTGGCAGCTGACGTTGTTCGTGCTGGTGCTGCTGCCCCTGGCCGGGTGGGTGATGGGCACCGTGGGGCGCAAGCTCAAGCGCAAGAGCCTGCGCGCTCAGGAGATGTGGGGCTCGGCGCTTGCCACCATCGAGGAGACGCTGGGCGGTCTGCGCGTCATCAAGGCCTTCAACGCCGAGAGCGTGATGGACCGTCGCTTCCGTGCCGAGACGCAGGCCTACTTCAGGCTGCAGCAGGGCGTGGAGCGGCGCACCTCCATGGCGCACCCCATGAGCGAGCTGCTGGGTACCACCGCCATTGCCATCGTGCTTTGGTTCGGCGGGTCGCTGATTCTGAGCGGCCAGAGCGGCCTGGACGCCGCCGCCTTCATCTACTACATGGTGATCTTCTACAGCATCATCAACCCGGCCAAGGACCTGAGCAAGGCCACGTACACCATCCAGAAGGGACTGGCGTCGCTGACGCGCGTGGACCGCATCCTGCAGGCCGACAACCCCATCAAGGACCCCGCCCGGCCCGAAAAGCTGGACGCGGACGGTTCGGGCAAGCCAGGTCGATCCGGCAAGTCCGAGGTGCCGGCCATCGAACTCCGGGACGTCCATTTCAGCTATGAAGAGGGGCGCCCGGTGCTGCGCGACATCAACCTGACCGTGCCAGAGGGGTACACCGTGGCGCTCGTGGGGCAGTCCGGGTCGGGCAAGTCCACGCTGGCGGACCTCATCCCCCGCTTCTGGGACGTGCGGCAGGGCTGTGTGCGCGTGCACGGTCACGACGTCCGCAACCTGCGCGTGGCCGACCTGCGCTCCCTGATGGGCAACGTCAGCCAGGAGGCCATCCTGTTCAACGACACCTTCCGCGCCAACATCGCCTTCGGCGTCGAGGACGCCACCGACGAGCAGATAATCGAGGCGGCCAAGATCGCCAACGCCCACGACTTCATCATGGCCAGCGCACAGGGCTACGACACCAACATCGGCGACCGCGGCTCGAAGCTCTCGGGGGGCCAGCGGCAGCGCCTGAGCATAGCACGCGCGGTGCTGAAGAACCCGCGCATCCTCATCCTCGACGAGGCCACCTCGGCGCTCGACACAGAGAGCGAGCGCCTGGTGCAACAGGCCCTGGAGCGCCTCATGCGCGGCCGCACCACCCTGGTGATAGCCCACCGCCTGAGCACCATCACCGGCGCCGACCAGATCTGCGTGCTGCACGACGGCCGGATAGTGGAGCGCGGAACCCACGCCGAACTCCTCGCCCTCGGAGCACACTACGCCCACCTGGCACAACTGCAAAGCATGGAAACGTCGAGCTGAATCTCGGCGGCAATCGCAAAGTAAATGCATTGCGGCCGCAACACTCAACCATAGACTCTCAACCAAGATGAAAAAGATAGCCATCCTCGCCTCGGGCGCCGGCACGAACGCCGAGAACATCGCCCGCCATTTCGCCGGCTCGGACCGGGCCCGCGTCACCCTCGTGCTCACCAACGTGCGCGATGCGGGGGTGGTGGGCCGCATGGCCCAGCTCGGCATCGACACCTATTACGTGCCCAACGCCCAGTGGCGCGACCAGCCAGGCCAGATTGCCGACTTCCTGGAGAGCCAGGGCATCGACCTGGTGGTCCTGGCCGGGTTCATGCGCAAAGTTGCCGACGTGCTGGTGGATCGCTTCCGGGGCCGTATGCTCAACATACACCCGTCGCTGCTGCCGGCCTACGGCGGCAAGGGGATGTACGGCCACCACGTGCACGAGGCCGTCATCGCCGCCCATGAGACGCAAAGCGGCGTGACCGTGCACCAGGTCAGCGAGGAGATGGATGGCGGCGCCATCGTGGCCCGGCAGAGCGTGGAGGTGACGCCCGGCGACACCCCCGAGACCCTGGAGGCCAAGATCCACCCGGTGGAATACGAGCTCTATCCCCGCGCCATCGAGCAGGTGCTCGACCAGCTCGACGGCGCGGACACGTCAGACTCATCGGAATCCTCGACCTCCTCCTGCGCCGAGCAATGGGCCTCCGCCCTGGGCATGAAGGGCTATTCCGACGCCGAGGCCGAGCGCCGACAAGCCGCCGCCACGCCGCCGCCCATGCCGCCGACGCCTCCAGCCTATGTCCCGGCCCGGATGGCGGACGCACCAGGATGCGTCCCTGCGTCTCCCGGTCCGCAATTCTCAACCCCGGAGGCCGCGCCCAGGATGCCCTCCACCTACCTGCTCTGGTCGGTGCTCTGCATCGTCTTCTGCTGCACCGTGTTCGGCATCGTGGCCACGGTGTTCAGCTGCCAGGTCAGCTCCAAGTACTACAACGGCGACTACGAGGGTGCCGAGCGCGCCAGCCGCCGCGCACAGGCCTGGATCATCGTCTCCTTTGCCGCCGGGGTGCTGCAGGCTACCATCTTCACGCCCCTGTACATGCTGATGACAATGTAGGGTCGCACCCTGGTGCGTCCGCCACCCCGACCCCATTGCGGATTCGGACGCACCGTCCCTACATGGGCACGACGTTCATGCTGATATGAAGCGGAGACTGTGGGTGTGGCTCGCGCTGGCCGGTGTGATGGCGCTGGTGGCCGTCTACGCCGTCGTGGACCCGACGGCGCCCTTCATGCCGCGCTGCGTGTTCCGCACACTGACGGGCTGGGAGTGTCCCGGCTGCGGGTCGCAGCGATTCCTGCACGCCCTGCTTGACGGACATCCGCTGCAGGCCGTGCGCTACAACTACTTCCTGCCCCTGGGCTTCGCCATGATCGGGGTCGTCTGCTGGCTCGAGGCCACCCGCACCCGGCATCCCGACCGCTACCGCCGATGGATGCGCCCGCGCAACCTGCACCTCGTCCTGGCTATCATATGTCTATGGTGGCTACTCCGCAACCTCCTTGAAATCTGAATGATGCCGACACGGTGGTGCGCGTAAAAGGCCAGGTGCAGAGAGTCGGTCACACGGCTTTCAGCTCTTCTTTTTCTTCTTTGCGTCGTTGCGGAGCTTGATGACGGTGATGACGGCCGACGACCCGCCGGTGATGACATTGGTGACTGCCAGCGGCAGGTTGCCGAGCAGGAAGCCCTGGATGACGAAGAACAGCGAGCCGAGGCCCATCGACAGGAAGGTGGGCAGGGCGATGCCGTCGGTGTCGCGGGTGCGGATGGTGTAGATGGCCTGCGGAAGGTAGCCGCAGATCATGCAGATGCTGGCAAGCCAGCCTATTATGTTGATTGCTGTTCCCATGGTGGGCGTTTTTCTCTTATAACGGTTTTGGGCGGTCGGGAGTTGTGTCGGGCGCACTGGCACGCCCGACACAAATGCGGCAGGCTCAACCCTACACCTTTTCCCCGTTGACGTTGTCGGCTATGTAGGGGGGGCGGCGCTTGGTCTCGTTGTATATGCGGCCTATGTACTCGCCGATGATGCCGATGGCCGTGAGCTGGCAGCCGCCAAGGAAGAGGATGACGCACATCAGCGTAGGATAGCCCTGCACGCTCTCGCCCCAGATAAGGGTCTTGCACAGCACGAAGAGGATATAGACAAAGGCGCCGAGGGCCACGGCCAGGCCGAGCAGGGTGGTGGCGCGCAGTGGCGAGGTGGAGAAGCCGCAGATGCCCTCGGCGGCGAGGTTGACGAGCTTGCGGTAGCTGAAGCGGGACTTGCCGCCGTAGCGCTCGTCGGGGGTATAGTCGACGCCCTTCTTGCGGTAGCCGATCCAGCCGAGCAGGCCCTTGGTGTACCGGGAGTTCTCGCGCAGGGCGCGCATGGCGTCGACGCAGCGGCGGTCGAGCAGGCGGAAGTCGCCCATCTCGGCCAGGACGTCGATGCGGGTGGAACTCTGCAGCAGCCTGTAGTAGGCCATGGTGAGGCGACGGCGCACGAATGGTTCGCGGCCGCGGCTCAGGCGCCGCCCGTAGACGTCGTCGTAGCCCGCCTCCCACTCTCTCAGCATGGCAGGAATGACGTCGACGGGGTGCTGCAGGTCGCTGTCCATCATCACCACGCAGTCGCCGGTGGCGTAGTCGAAGCCGGCCATCAGGGCGTTCTCCTTTCCGAAGTTGCGCGACAGGGTGACGTACCGCAGGCGAGGGTCTTCGGCGCGGAGCTGACGGAGCACGGCCTGGGTGTCGTCCGTGGAGCCGTCGTCGACCACCAGGAACTCCCAGCCGTAGGCTACTCCGCTGGCCGCGACCATGCGGCGGAGCTCGGCATGGAGCGCAGGCAGCTGCCCCGCCTCGTTGTAGGCGGGCACAAGCACGGTGACTTTCTTGCGGCTATCCATATCAGACCGCAAAGTTAAGAAAATTTCGGTAATTTTGCGGCATGGAAAGATGCATACATGCCGACCTGGCCGAGGCCGGGCTCGACGAGGCCGGACGCGGATGCCTGGCCGGGCCGGTGGTGGCGGCGGCGGTGATCCTGCCGCCGGACTTCGACATCGCCGGACTCAATGACAGCAAGCAGCTCACTGCCCGCAAGCGCGAGGCGCTGCGAGTGCGCATAGAGGCCGAAGCGGACTGGTGCGTGGCGATGGCCTCGCCGCAGGAAATCGACGAGATCAACATCCTGCAGGCGAGCCTGCTGGCTATGCGCCGGGCCCTGAGGGGCCTGAGGCAGCGTCCGGGGCATATCGCCGTCGACGGCAACCGCTGGCGCGACTGCGGGGTGCCGTTCACGACGGTCGTGAAGGGCGACGGCCGCTACGCGCACATAGCGGCGGCGTCAATCCTGGCCAAGACGCACCGCGACGAGTTGATGGAGCGCCTGGACGCGGAGTATCCGGGCTATGGCCTGGCGGCCCACAAGGGCTATCCTACCCGCGTCCACTATGCGGCGCTCAGGCAGCTCGGCCCCAGCCCGGTGCACAGGCGCAGCTTCAAGGGTGTCGTCGCGGAGGCCCCTAATGTTAAATAGGGTTAAAATTTCGGTCGGCCAAGGGAAAGGCTGTAACCAACGCCGAGGTCTGGACGTTGAATAGGCAAAGGACCTTGAGAAAAGTCCGGATGGATAGTTTTTTAGATTTTTGTTTAGATGTTTAGATGATGAATAGGAAAATCCCCGACCTTCTGGCCGGGGATTTTCCTATTCATCAGTCAAAGACCGACAGCCGCGACAACTCTCGACTATCTACCTGAAGTTGCTGAGCCAGATCAGGAGGATGAGCAGCGGCGCCGGGACACGGATGATCCATAGGATGACCGGGTAGAGGCGCACGCGCAGGCGGCCGTGGTTGGTGAGCTGGGTGCGGAGCAGGCGGCGCGGGGCGCCCCAGCCGATGTACAGGCACGTCAGCAGCGACGCCAGCGGCAGGCAGATGTTGGTGGCCAGCATGTCGAGGAAGTCGAAGATGTTGCGGTCCCATATCCGTATCCCGTCCAGGGAGCCGAAGCTCAGCGAGCATAGCGCCGAGAGGATGAACAGGGGCGAGAGCACGGCCAGGCAGCCCCGCAGGCGAGTGAGCCCGAAGCGGTCGCACACGAACGAGATGCTGACCTCGGAAATGGAAATCGTGGATGTCAGGGCGGCCATGAGCAGCAGCAGGAAGAAGAGGATGGCCCACAGCTGCGGGGCGGGCATGGAGGCGAACACCTCCGGCAGCGTCACGAAGACCAGTGTGGTGCCCTGCAGGCCGTCGAGGTCGAGTCCGAAGCTCATCACCGCCGGGAAGATGATCATGCCCATCATGAATGCCACGAGAAGGTCGAGCCCGGCTACGGTGACGGCCGTCTGCCCGAGCCTGGTGGCGCGCGGGTAGTAGGCGGCGTAGGTGACGAGGATGCCCATGCCCAGGCTCAGGGAGAAGAAGGCCTGGCCGAGGGCGTCGACGACGGTGGCGCCGGTGATCCGGCTCCAGTCGGGGTCGAGGAAGAAGCTCAGTCCCTCGTGCGCCCCGGGCAGGCGCAGCGACACCACCAGCAGCACGGCCAGCAGCAGGAACAGCACCGGCATCATGACGTTGCTGGCACGCTCTATCCCCTTGCGCACACCCATGAGCAGTACGCCCATATTGACGGCTATCATGACGTATGTGGCCGCCAGGGGGCGGTAGTCGGAGCAGATGAAGCTCTCCATCTTCGCCTTGAAGCCCTGCTCCATGGCGTGGCCGGACGCGGGGACTCCGGCGAAGAGGTCGCCCGTCAGCGACTGCCACAAGTACTCGAGCGTCCATCCGGCCACCACCATGTAGAAGCAGAGGATGAGGTACGAGGCGAGCAGGGCTATGGCGCCGGCCCCCCACCATCTGGTACGGGGCGAGAAGCGGCGGAAGACGCCCACTACGTCGGTACGCCCGGCGCGGCCCAGCGCCATCTCGCTCAGCATGACAGGCAATCCGAGCAGCACCACGCATCCTATGTATATGATGAGGAAGGCGGCGCCTCCCCCCTGCTGCACCTCCGCCGGGAAGCGCCACACGTTGCCCAGTCCCACGGCGGACCCCACCGTGGCGGCTATCAGCCCCACGCGGGTGCCGAATGTCTGCTTCTTTGCCATGTCGCAAAGGTAAGCAATTTTCCCGAATAAATAATATTATGAGTGTGTGTCAAAATTTAAAATTTCGGTCAGATTGCAGGGGTGCACCCTCTACATGAATGACAGGAATCACAGGGAGCGACGCGGCTCCTGTGATTCCTGTCATTCATGTATGGCCCCTGTGGCCTACTATCGGATCACGACCTTGGAGACCTGGCGGCCCTGCCGGCGGACGTAGACGCCTGCGGCGGCAGAGGCCGGGTCCACGCGGAATCCGCGCATGTCGAAGAGTTCGACGGGAGCGTCGCTGTCGTCAAGAGTGATGTCGGCGCTCGTCGGAGTGCCGGCGATCACGCGCACATAGTTGTTGGCGTCGTCGCCGGGGTTGTATCGCATCTCGATAAGGGGATTCATGTATCCGCCGCCGTTCTCGTCGGTCTCGCCTTGCTTGAAGGTGGAGAAGTTGCGGCTCTCGTCGGTGTCGACCTTGTGCTTTACGGTGGGCGCGAAGAAGATGTGGTCCCCGTGGCCGTCGTACTGGTCCTTCTCGTCGGCGTGGCCGCCGAGGTTGACGGACACCTTGGCCGGGTCCATGTCGTCCCATATCCGGAAGTCGCCGCGAAGCTCGACGTCGCTCACCAGGAGCTCGTAGGTGTCGGTGGAGGGGTTGTAGACGAAGGCGTGCCTTTCGGTGGGCTGCCAGTTGTTGAACTCGCCGGAGAGGTAGAAGGTGCGGGTCTTGTCGAAGTCCACCTCGTCGGCGCCCTTGCACAGCGTCACCTTGATCCAGGAGTGTACGAAGTGGTCGGTCTTGGTGTACGGGTTGCGGTACCAGTACTGGCCGTCGGTCAGGGGGCTGTCGAAATAGAAGTAGCAGGGGTCCTCCTTGCGGCCGGTGGGAGTGGTGCCGTACTTGAGCTCGTCGTTCTCGGGGTTGCCCATGTGGCCGCCATGGATGGCCCAGTAGTACTTCTGGTTCCCGGGGTCGTCGGCCGTCTCGATGTACTGTGCGTCGGCAGGGTCGTCGAGCACGCGGTATCGCCAGGCGTCCCCCACGCGTATGTACTGGAACGGGTTGATGCGGGCGAGCTGGGAATAGACGAGCTTGCCTCCGGGCTTGAACTGGTCCATGCGCGTCAGGCAATTGTCGGAGATGCCGAGCGAGGTGATGCTCTTGTTGGGGGGCAGGTCGAGGTGGTGTATGCGGTTGTAGCCCAGGTCGAGATAAGTCACCATCCTGAACGGCGATACGTCGAAGGCGGTCAGCTTGTTGTAGCTGAGGTCGAGGTGCTGTAAGCCGGGAGCGAAGACCTCGATGCCGGCGATGCCGGCGTTGGTGAGCACGCCGCCCTTGCAGGTGAAGTATCGCATGAGCGGGTAGTCTTGGCCGAAGGTTATGCTTGCGAGCTGTCCCTGCGAGCGCATATAGACGTGGTTGCAGGTGTACTTGTCGCTTGAGGAGTGGCCGCCGTAGGAGGTGGTGGCCGTGGTGGTGTGGAAAGTGCCGTAGAAGCGTACCAGCTCCCCGAGTCCCGAGATGTCGAGGGTCGTCAGCTTGTCGCAGTAGTTCACGCTCAGGAACTTGGTCTGGTGCGAGCCGATGATGAACTCCGTCAGTTCGGAGCAGTTGTCGACGGCGAAGGTGCTGTAGTGCGTCATGGCCTGGAGCGGCGTCTCGCCTATGGCGTCGGCGAACTGGCTGTCACTGAAGTTGAGCCAGGAGCCCTCGTTGACCAGGTTGGGCAGGTTGCTGATGTCCAGGCGCCTAAGGCCGGTGTTGGTGACGAAAAGGTTCTTGAGCGCGTCGCCGGTGGAGCCCTCGAAGGAGACCTCCTCGAGGGTCTTGTAGCTCATCAGGTAGACTTCGGCCAGCTTGGGGCAGTCGTCGGCGACGAGTTTCTTCAGCGAGATCTTGAACTTGGTGGCCGGATTGGGCGCCGCGTTCTTGGTGCCGGAGGCGTTGACGGTGTACTTGGCGGTGCCGTTGGTGATCTTGGACAGGTTGGGCATGCCGCTGACGTCTATGTCGCCCAGGGCATAGGTGGAGGTCTTGCTGATGGCCGGCAGGGTCAGCGTCTGCAGGTTGACGAAGAGCTTGATGCCCTCCAGGCTCTTGATTTTGGTATAGTTGACCTTGACGCTGTTGACCGTGCCGTCAGAGAAATTGAGGTTGATCTCGTTGACGGCGGTGCGGTCGATATAGGTCTTTCCGTTCGCGGTGGAGATGGCCGATGCGCACCGGCCCTTCAGGTAGGACCGGAACTCGGCGTCGGGGAAGTTGGCAGCGCTCAGTTCCACCTTCGCCTCCTGTGCGAGCAGGGTCGGGGCGAGACAGAGCGCCAGCAGGGCTGTGAGGAGTAGTCGTTTCAGCATGTCTGGTTAATGTTGATTAGTTTTTATGAGGTTTTTGAGGTTTGAGGTGTTGGCAGGCCCGTGGAGACAGAACCCATGCATACATTTTTCCGAAACCTGTCGCAAAGTTAGGTACATTTTCCCTAATCTACAAATCCGCACTTGTTTCATCGCACAGACCGGCATGTATGTTGCCGCAGGAAATGGTACGTTTTATATTGGCGTGGCGGGACGGTTGTTGCGGCGTCGGGAAAATTTGAGTATATTTGCGGCCTGAAATGACCATATAAAACAGACCACCTTAATGAGACGATTCGCAATACTGACCCTTATGGCCGCGCTGGGCGCCGCACTGGCCGTGGCCGCGCCCCTCACTCCGCAGCAGGCGCAGGCACGCCTGCAAGGCTCCTCCGCCGGCACGCGTGATATCCCTCTCTTCTCCGCCTCGGCGCCCCTTAGCCTCGCCTACACCGGCGCCGAGACTCCGGTCCCGGCATACTATGTGTTCACGTCGGAACAGGGCTACGTAATCGCCTCGGCCGACGACCTGGCCGAGCCCGTGCTCGGGTACGCCGACAGCCCCGGCGCTTTCAGCTACGACGCCCTCCCCCCGGCCATGAAGTGGTGGCTCGAAGAGTACGCCCTCCAGATCGACGCCGCCCGCCGGGCCGTCCCGCAGGCCCGGTTCGCCGCCACGCAGCGCCCCGTCCGCGAGCGCATCGACCCCATAGTCAGGACAAAGTGGAACCAGTCCGCGCCCTACAACGACCTCTGTCCGGTAATCGGCTCCAAGACGGCTCCGACGGGCTGCGTGGCCACAGCAATGGCCCAGGTCATCAACCACCACAAATACCCGGCAAATGGCCGTGGCTACCACTCATATACCTATAAGGGCGTCACCAGCAGCTTCGACTTCGGCGGCACCACCTTCGACTGGACCAACATGGCCGACACCTACGACGACAACTCCACCGAGGCCCAGAAGAGCGCCGTGGCCACGCTCATGCGTGCCTGCGGCGTAAGCGTCGACATGATGTACGGCGCCAGCTCGTCGGGCGCCTATTCCGCCGACGTGTCCCCGGCGCTGATCCGCTACTTCGGCTACTCGCGTTCCAGCCAGTACCTGCAGCGCAACAACTTCGGCTTGTACGAGTGGGAGGACACCATCTACGGCTCGCTGAAGCGCAACCACCCGCTCTACTACGCCGGATCCGGCTCGGGCGGCGGCCACGCCTTCGTCGTCGACGGCTACCGCGGCGACGGCTACTTCCACCTCAACTGGGGCTGGGGCGGCTCGTCGGACGGCTACTTCCTGCTCACCGCCCTCGACCCCGGCTCCCTGGGCATCGGCGGCGGCTCCGGCGGGTTCAACCGCGGACAGAGCGCCATCGTGGACCTCGTACCCGAGTTCAAGGGCGAACAGCCATTCCGCGTCATCTCATACCCCTCGCCCTACACCATGGCCCTGTCCGGCACCAGCCTCAAGCTCACCGGCTTCGGCGGCAACTACGGCTACGACACCATACCGCGCGTCGACTACGGCTTCCGCCTCGTCGGCGACAACGGCAGGAACTACGAGTACTTCGGCACCTACACCACCTACCTCAGGCCCAAGTACGGCTTCAGCACCAACACCTCCATCATCTCCGGCGACATCGCAAAGGGCACCTACACCATAGTGCCCATCAACAGGCTCACGCTCAGGGACGGCTCGAAGACCGTCGTCGACGCCCAGACGCCGCCGTCGGTGCGCGGCCGCTACAAGATCGTGGCCACCGGCACGTCCGTCTCCCTGGCCGACAGCGACCCCGCCTCTCTTTCCGTTTCGGGCTTCGCCCTCACCACGCCTCTCTTCTCCGGCAGCAACTACGGCTTCACCGCCGACTATACCAACACCGGCACCGCCGAGTTCTACAAGGACATCTACTTCGCCTGGTTCGACGCCGGCGACAACTTCCTCGGCGTCGGCGATGCCATGCCCACCGACATACAGGTCGGCGAGACTCTCCATCTCGACATCGCCATGGCCCTTCCCACGCAGGTCACCAACGGCTCCGCAAAGATCGACATCGTCACCGGCGCCACCTACCGACTCGCCCTGGTGGTCGAGGACGGCGGCTACTACGTGCCGCTCACCGACAAGGTGCAGGCCACCGTGCAGGCCGCCCAGACCTCCGTCACCATCTCCGCCTCCAACATGGCCGTCGCCAACAGCGACGCCGTCGACGCCTCCGACATCAGCTTCTCCATGGACGTCCGCTGCTCGGCCGGATACTTCATGAACCCGCTCCTGTTCTGGGTGCGCGAGCTGGTCGACGGCAGCTACGTCTCCCGCTACTACAACACGACCCCGAGCGTGGTGCTCGCCACCGGCCAGACCAAGTCCGTCAGCCACTCCTTCGCATGCGACCTGGAGAAGGGCAAGACCTATCAGCTCTTATTCAACTATAAGAGCGGCGGCACCAACAAGTACCTGGGCGCCACCAACTTCAAGGTCGGCACTAGCGGCGTGGAGATGCTCGGCACCGACGCCGACGCCCTGACGCTGCTGCCCGACGGCGACCGTGTGCTCGCGGCCGCCCCGGAGGCCATCGTCTCCATCGAAGTCTACGACCTGCAGGGGCGCCGCGTGGCCGCAGCCGTCACCATCGATGGCACCACCGCCGCCGCCGACCTCTCCGTCCTGCCTGCCGGAATCTACATAGTCCGCGCAGCCACCGACACCGCCGCACGCACACTCCGGGCGGTGCGCCGGTGAGTCCTGGCCTATTGAACAGGGCCCAAGATCAACGGGAATCACAGGAAGCGAAGGCTCCTGTGATTCCCGTTGATTTCTTAGGAGGATATTGCAAAATCCGGCGAATAGTAGGGATGCACCCTGGTGCATCCGCTCTGCTTTATTGATTATCAGCGGCTGCACCGGCGGGGTGCAGCCATACAATATGACCGAAAATTTGAATTTTTAGTATGTGCGGTCGATGATGAACTCGAAGATGTCGGCGAATGAGCGTCGTGCGTCGCTGTCGGGGTAGGCCTCCAGTATCTGCATGGCCTCGGCCTGCATGGCGCGCATGACGGAGAAGGCGTAGTCGATGCCGCCGTGTCGGCGCGCGAAGTCCACGAGGCGCTCTATGTCGGGCTCCGCGGGTATGCCGGCCTCGAGGATGGCGCGCAGGGGTGCCGCCTCCTCTGCGGGGGCGGTGCGCAGGGCGTAGAGGAGCGGCAGGGTCACTTTGCCCTCGCGCAGGTCATTGCCGGTGGGCTTGCCGACGGCGGCGGTGGTGGGAAAGTAGTCGAAGATGTCGTCCTTTATCTGGAAGCAGAGGCCCAGCAGCTCGGCGAAGCGGAGCATGGGGGCGGTGTCGGCTGGCATTTTGCCCGACGTGTCTGCGCCCAGCAGCATGCAGTGGGTGAACAGGGAGGCCGTCTTCTTGCGGATCATCTCCATGTACTCCTCCTCGAGGAAGCGGTGCGAGCGGGCATTGCAGATCTGGTCGACCTCGCCGGTGCTGAGTTCGACACCGAGCTCGCTCAGGCCGCGGACCACGGTTACGGAACCGGTGCGCAGGCCCACCTCGAGGGCCTTGGAGACGAAGAAGTCGCCTACCAGGACGGCGATGTGGTTGCCCCAGGCGGCGTTGATGGTGTCGCGGCCTCGGCGCTCGCGGGTGTCGTCGACCACGTCGTCGTGGATCAGGGAGGCGTTGTGGAGCATCTCCAGGGCGGCGGCGGCCAGCAGAACGTGCTCGTTGATGCCGCCGTGCATCTGCGCCGACAGCAGCACCATGATGGGCCGGATCTGCTTGCCCTTGCTGCGCAGGTAGTCCGTCACCACGCGGTTCATGAGCTCGTTGCCGGTGCCCATGGTTTCCGAAATCAGCCGGTTCATGGCCCTCAGGGGTTCCTGAAGCCGGCCCTGTATGACATCGAGTTTTGTCTTTGCCTCCATTTTAGGGTACAAAATTAGTAATTTTTTTCAACCCCGCGCCCATACCTGCGTTTTATTTATTAATTTAGCGGTCTGAAACGGTCTGTAGGGGCGCACCCTGGCGCGGCCGCTCTGTGCCGCAGAGAACGGGCGCGCCAGGGTGCGCCCCTGCAAGAGAAAACTTAATGAGTACCGAACGACTATACCTGCTCGACGCCTTCGCGCTGATCTACAGGGCCTACTACGCCCTGATCAAGATGCCGCGCTTCACCCAGGGGGGCCAGAACACCTCGGCGGTGTTCGGCTTCGTCAACACCCTCGAGGAGCTGCTGCGCCATCCCGAGGCAACGCACATCGCCGTCTGCTTCGACCCGCCCGGGCCCACCTTCCGCCACCAGGCCGACACCACTTACAAGGCCGAGCGACAGGAGATGCCCGAGGACATCCGCTCCGCCATACCTGTGATAAAGGAGATTGTGCGCGCATACCGCATACCGCTGGTGGAGGTGCCCGGCTACGAGGCCGACGACGTCATCGGCACCCTCGCCACCCGCGCCGCCGCGCAGGGATTCACCGTCTACATGATGACGCCCGACAAGGACTTCGGACAGCTCGTCTCGCCTCAGATCCTGCAATACAAGCCATCCCTGCGCGGCCAGGACGTCGAGGTGCGCGGCGAAAAGGAGATCTGCGAGAAATATGGCATCTCCAATACCCGCCAGGTGATAGACCTGCTGGCGCTCATGGGCGACAAGGTCGACAACATACCCGGCTGCCCGGGCGTGGGCGAGAAGACCGCCGTCAAGCTCATCGCCCGGTTCGGCTCGGTCGAGAACATGCTCGACCACACCGACCAGCTCAAGGGGGTCCTGCGGAAGAAAGTCGAGGAGAACGCCGACCAGATACGCCACTCCAAGTTCATGGCCACCATACGCACCGACGTGCCCACCGACATCCATCCCGAGGAGCTCCGGCGCCACGAACCCGACACCGACAAGCTCTTCGCCATCTTCCGGTCGCTGGAGTTCCGCACCCTCGCCGACCGCGTGGCCAGGCGACTGAAGATGCAGAATGCGCCCGCCAGGGACTCCCTCTTCTCCGACGCCGACTTCGGCACCGAGTCGGCCGACGGGCCGTCGGACCTGTCGGACCAATCGGGAACGTCGGACCTGCCGGACACTTCCGCCCCCTTCGAGGCCGAGTGGACACTCATCATGGATAAGGAGGGAGCTGACCGGCTCGATGCCCTGTCGGCCGAGGCCGAAGAGGTGGGCCTGTACCTGCACGCCCTCGGCGAGGGGGACATGGAGGCCCGCCTGCGAGCCGCCGCCGTGGCGCTGCCATCGGGCGAGAACTTCGTCATCCCCGTCACGTGCGCCGAGGGCGTGGCCGTGCTGCTCGACCTCATGGCCCGCGCCGACGTCGTCAAGGTGTCGCGCCAGGCCAAGCGCGACTACGTGCTGGCCCACCGCCTGCGCTCCGACGACATTCCCGCCATGGCCTCGTACTACGACATCTCACTGGCACACTACCTGCTCCAGCCCGAACACCGCCACGACCTGGAGCTGCTCGCCGACACATACCTCCGCCTGTCCCCCGCTCCCGTGGCTTCGTCCCTCCTCTCTTCTCCGTCCGAGTCCAGGGCCGCGCAGGCGGACGCCTTCCTGGCCACCCCGCTGAGCGAGGAGGAGCAGCGCCGCTGCTGCCACGAGGCCGCCCTGGCTCTGCGGCTGCGCAAGCCCCTCCAGGAAGAAATCGAGAAGGAGGGCATGACAAAGCTCCTCGAGGAGATGGAGCTGCCCGTGGCCCGCGTGCTGGCCGAGATGGAGATCACCGGAGTGCGCATCGACACCGACGCCCTGCGCCGTGCCGCCGCCGACCTCGAGGCTCGCATCGAGCGGCTCGAGAAAGACATCTTCGCCAGCGTCGGCACCGAGTTCAAGGTCGCCTCCCCGGCCCAGGTCGGCGAGGTACTCTTCGACCGCCTCGGACTCCTCCACGGCGCCAAGAAAACCAAGTCTGGCAAGTACAGCACCACCGACGCCATCCTCGAGAGCATCGCCGACCGCCACCCCGCAGTGAACATGATCCGCGAGCACCGCCAGCTCCGCAAGCTCGTCAACACCTACCTGACGGCCCTGCCCGAAGCCATCAACCCCCGCACTGGCCGCGTGCACACCAACTACAACCAGACCGTGACGGCCACCGGCCGCATCTCCTCGTCGAACCCCAACCTGCAGAACATCCCCGTGCGCGACGAACTCGGCCGCGAGATACGGCGCGCCTTCATCGCCGAGCCCGGCTGCACCTTCCTATCGGCCGACTACTCCCAGATCGAGCTACGCCTGGTGGCCGACCTCGCCCGGGACCCCGTCATGATGGCAGCCTTCAACCACGGCGACGACATACATGCCATCACCGCCTCCCGCATATACAATGTGCACTTGGCCGATGTCACCCCCGAGCAGCGGCGCCACGCCAAGACCGCCAACTTCGGCATCCTCTACGGCATCTCCGCCTTCGGTCTGGCCCAGCGCCTTGGCCTCAGCCGCGCCGACGCCAAGATGATCATCGACGGCTACAACGCCACCTTCCCCACCGTGCACGCCTACATGCAGCAGACCATCGAGAAGGCCCGGCGGCAGGGCTACGTCACCACCGTCAGCGGCCGGCGACGCATGCAGCCCGACATCAACTCCCACAACGCCACCGTGCGCGGATATGCCGAGCGCAACGCCATCAACGCCCCTATACAGGGTTCCGCCGCCGACGTCATCAAGACGGCCATGGTCACCATCTTCGCCGAGATGGAGCGCCTCGGCCTGAGATCACGCATGATCATGCAGGTGCACGACGAACTCAATTTCAACGTCGTCCCGGGCGAGGAGGAGGTAATGAAAGAGATCGTGCCGCGCCTGATGGCGGCCGCCTACCACGGCTCCGTGCGCCTCGACGCCAGCTGCGGCACCGGGCCCGACTGGCTCACCGCACATTGATATATGCCTGCGAACAGACTCGCACACGCCGGTGCCTCCGCCCCCCTCTCCGCACTGCAGTCGATACGGGGCATCTTCGCACTGTTCATCTTCTTCCACCACGAGGGCGTCTTCCCGGCCGGGGGCGACGCCGGCGTGGCCCTCTTCCTGATGCTCAGCGGCTTCGTGATGACCTACGGCTATGGAGACCGCGTACTGGCCCGTGGCTTCTCCCCCTCCTCTCTTTTCCGGCGGCGCGTGGCACGCGTATGGCCCCTGCACCTCTGCTGCCTGCTGCTGGCCGTCACCCTGCTGCCAGTGGCCCTCGGACCCGGCACCATGGCCGCACTCGGCCTCAACCTCGTGCTGCTGCAGAGCTGGGTGCCCCTGCAGGAGTTCTACTTCTCCGGCAACTCCGTGTCGTGGTGCCTGAGCGACCTGATGCTGCTCTACCTCCTCTTTCCCTGGCTGTGGAGGCGCCTGCACGCCCTGTCGGCGGCGCGGACACTGCTGCTGGCCGCCGCCATCGGCGCCGTGTACGCCGCCGTGCTCGTGCTCACGCCCGCCGACCTGCGCGTCGGAGCGGTGTACATCAACCCCCTGATGCGCCTGCCCGACTTCCTGCTCGGAATGGGCCTGTGCGCCCTCTTCCTGCACCATGAAAGCCGCCTGCGGAGCGTCAGCCGCACCGGCGCCACACTGGCCGAGGCTTGCGCCTGGCTGCTCCTGGCGCTCTTCATCGCCCTTTACCCCGCCATGCCCGAGGCCGTGCAGCTCGCCTGTTGGTGGTGGATGCCCTGCGCACTCCTCATCCTCGTCTCCGCAAGTGGCTCCGGACTCATCGGCCGCCTCCTGTGCCGGCGCCCCCTGGTGCGTGCCGGGGAGCTCAGCTTCAGCTTCTACATGGTACACCAGATCGTAATCCGCGTGCTTCGCCGCCTCCTGAGCCATTACCGACTCGACTGGGACCTGTGGCTCCAGATCGCCGTCGGCCTCTGCCTGGCCATCGCCGCCACCTGCGTCATCCACCGCCTCGTCGAAGAGCCCGCCCGCCGCTGGCTCCTCGGGATCAAGCCTGCATGACAGGCTATTAACAATTTTTAACTTTCATGGATGGGCAATAAGTGCTACCTTTGTCGTTGAAAACATACACGGAGCCTCCGAGGGGTGCGGCAGAGGCCGGCCCGGAGTTCCGCCAGTGGACAGATTTGGCTGCTTGCAACCACTTAAAAAGAATGCTAAAATCGCACCCGGCCCCCATCGGCACGGGATTCGGCGTCCGCCGGTCCCCGTGGCCCGAAGCGGAGCCACCACGCTGCGGCATTCGGAAGTGGTCAAGCTATCCGGATGCTGATTTTTTTCACCCGCCCCGCCGGCTCCGCAAACCAACGATAACAAAAAAGAAGACATAAGAAGACATAAGATGAATCACTTCTTCACATCGGAATCAGTGTCCGAGGGCCATCCCGACAAGGTGGCCGACCAGATCTCGGACGCATTGCTCGACCAGTTCCTGGCCCGCGATCCGGACAGCCGCGTGGCCATCGAAAGCCTCGTCACCACCGGCCAGGCCGTCATCGCCGGAGAGGTCCACTCCGAGGCATACGTCGACATACAGGAGACCGTGCGCGGCGTCATCAAGAAGATCGGCTACACCCGCGGCGCCTACCGCTTCGACGGCGACGCCGTAGGCATCCTCAACGCCATCCACGAGCAGAGCCCCGACATAGGCCGCGGCGTCGGCCGCGAGGCACCCGAGCTCCAGGGCGCCGGGGACCAGGGCATGATGTTCGGCTACGCCACCGACGAGACGCCCACCTTTCTGCCCCTGACGCTCGATCTCAGCCACGCCCTCGTCAAGGAACTCGCCGCCATACGCCGCGAGGCGAAGGAAATGACATACTACCGCAAAGGCAAGCAGGTCAGCTACCTCCGCCCCGACGCCAAGAGCCAGGTGACAGTCGAGTACGGCGACGACGGCCGCCCCCTGCGAATCGACACCATCGTAGTATCCACCCAGCACGACGAGTTCATAGAGCCCCTGGACAACACCCCCGACGCACAGGCCGCAGCCGACCGACAGATGCAGCAGACCATCGAGAAGGACGTGCGCGAGGTCCTCGTCCCCCGCGTCATGGCCCGCTACGGAGAGCAGGTGCAGCGCCTGCTTGACATGGACACCGTGAAGTTGTACGTCAACCCCACCGGCAAGTTCGTCATCGGCGGCCCCCACGGCGACACCGGCCTGACCGGCCGCAAGATCATCGTCGACACCTACGGGGGCCGCGGCGCCCACGGCGGCGGCGCCTTCTCCGGCAAGGACCCCAGCAAGGTCGACCGCTCCGCCGCCTACGCCCTGCGCCACATTGCCCGCAACCTCGTGGCCGCCGGAGTGGCCCGCCAGGTGCTCGTGCAGGCCGCCTACGCCATCGGCAAGCCCGAACCAGTGTCCGTGGCCGTCAATACCTACGGCACCGCCCGCGTGCCCGTCAGCGACGCCGAAATCGCCGCCAAAGTGCGCGAGCTCGTGCCACTGACCCCCCACGCCATCGAGAAGCGCCTCAACCTGCGCCAGCCCATGTACCTGGAGACGGCAGCCTACGGCCACATGGGCCGCACCCCACGGCGCGTCACCAAGTGGTTCCACGACCGCGGCCGCGAGCCATACTCCCGCGAAGTCGAGCTCTTCACCTGGGAGAAGGAGGACCTCGTGCCCCTGTTCCGCACCGCCTTCGGCCTCGACAAGTAAGAGATTGATAGCCGAGAGTTCCCCCACGCGAACCGCAGGGACGCACCCTGGTGCGTCCGCCCCTCGATAAGTGCGGCATCCACTATGGAATCGGCACCCGCTCCAGTGCGGCGCATTCGCTCGATTCACCGCCCTGCGCAGGCGTAAAAAGGTTAATAAAATGCAGGGAATGACCGAATTTCGGCCATTCCCTTGCATTTCCGCGTAAAACTTATTACCTTTGCAGGCCGAAAGCATTCTATGCAGGCGCAGGCGGCCGGCATTCCCCGGAGTGCCGCTTGCCCACACCCTCAAATTCGCAACATACACATCATTGAAATAAATGGCAACACTCGAGAAAATCAGGAAGCGGTCCGTACTGCTGCTTATCGTCATAGCAGTGGCCCTTCTTGCGTTCATCATCGGTGACGCGCTCACCAACAGCCGCCAGATTTTCGGCAACGGCACCACCGTGGCCCAGGTCGGCAGCAACAAAATCGACCTCATGGAGTACCAGCGCCGCGTGTCGGAGGCCAACGAGCAGCTGCGCAACAACCCCAACGCGCCCGACGGCCAGGCCCTGCAGCAGATGGTGCTCGAGCAGATGGTCGCCGAGGCCCTGCTCGACGAGGCCGTAGGCAAGATGGGCGTCCGCGTGGGCGGCGACCTGCTCCGCATTTATATGTTCAACGCCCAGATTCCCGAGGTGCAGCTCATCATGCAGCAGCTCAACCAGGCCGGAGTGCCCGTGCAGACACCCGAGCAGGCGTGGAACGCCATCTTCAACCCCCAGCAATACGGCAAGACCGCCCAGGACATGGAGTCCTTCCGCCAGGCCTGGATAGCCGCCGAGAGCAGCGCCAAGAAAGGCATGGCCCGCGAGCTCTACCAGGGCGCCCTGGCCGGAGCCTTCCAGCCCAACGACATCGACAGGCAGATGCTCGCCCAGGACTTCAACACCCAGGTCAAGGCCAACTACGCATTCAAGCCTTACGGCAACCTCGACGCCAAGCAGTATCCCGTGAGCGACCAGGAGAAGCAGGCCGCCTACGACGAGCTCAAGCATATGTATAAGGTGGAGGCCCCCACCAAGTCCGTGGCCTTCATCCGCGTCGACGTCACCCCGTCGCAGTCCGACCTGAACGCCTCCAAGGCCCTGGCAGCCAAGACACGCGGCGAGCTCGCCCGCGGTGGCCAGCTCGGCCGCGACACCAAGAAGGCCGGCGTGGCCACCGAGCGCCACACCCTCCGCGCCGTCGACATCTCCGACCAGGCCGTCAGGAACTTCGTCGCCACCGCCCCGCAGGACTCCCTGCTGACCGTCTACAACGACATCAAGGGCTTCGAGATCATCCGCATGGGCGAGCGCAAGGCCGCCGTCGACTCCATCCAGATCAACCTCGTGGCCACCGCCGGCGGCGCACTGCCACAGCGCGTCCTGGCCGCCCTCAACTCCGGCCTCGGCCTCGACAGCCTCTACACCACCGGCCACTTCTCACAGGACTCCGTGATAGTGGCACAGAAAGAATACTGGGTACAGATGTACGGCCCCGCCGGGCCCACCGAGGCCATGGAGCAGTCCATGCTCGACACCCTCCGCTCCGCCGCCGGCCGCTACGTCATCCTCCAGTCCGACCCCAAGCAGGGAGCGCTCATCGGCAAGATCGTCAAGGAGAACGCCCCCGTGGAAGTCTACTCCTACGAGGACATTACCTACGCCCTCAAGCCCGGCACCAACACCCTGGCCAACGCCCAGCAGAAGCTCGGCAACTTCCTGGCCGACAACAACACCGCCAAGGCCTTCCTGGCCAACGCCGCCAAGAAAGGATTCAACGTCAGCCAGTACGACCTCAGCCAGAACTCCCCCGCCATCCCCGTCTTCGAGGGAGGCCAGGAGTTCCTGCCCGACTCCCGCCAGGTAGTCCGCTGGGTCATGATCGACGGCAAGAAGGGCGAAGTAAGTCCCTACTTCGAGAGCAAGGACCTGCTCCACCCCCAGCTCTACGCCGTGGCCATCACCGACGAGTTCGACGACTACATGCCCGTCACCCACCGCCACGTGGCTCCCATGGTTGAGCAGTACGCCCGCAACTCCAAGGCCGGCGACGCCTGGGTGAAGCAGTACAACAAGGGCAACGCCCAGGCATCCGCCAAGGCCATGGGCCAGCAGCTCCAGGCGGCCGACATCGCATTCAACCCCTTCGGCACCGGCGGCGTCGCCGACCACGAAGTCGTAGGCAAGATCACCGGCTCCAAGAAAGGCCAGTACAACATTGTCAAGGGCCGCGACGGCGTGTACGTCTACCAGGTGCTCGACGTCAAGAACGTGTCCGCACAGATGGACGACGCCATGTACACCCAGATGTTCCAGCAGTTCAACGGCATCAACCCCCAGAACCCCACGGGCTTCATCTTCAACGCCCTCAAGGGCAAGAAGAAAGTAAAGAACAACGTCTACCAGTTCGAGGCCGGCAAGTAACCCACGCGGCCACCGCGCCGCCGGCAAAGCCGACCCCCGGACCACACACAGAAGGGCCTCCGCACCGGGAGGCCCTTCTTTTCACCGCCAGGCCTACTTCCCAATTATGGACATTCCGACATATCCACTGACCCGACACCTTCCATGACAGACCTGATAGGACTCACTCAGCACGAACTCGAGGAGGCCGCCAAGGGCCTCGGCATGAAAGCCTTCGTCGGCCGCCAGCTCGCCCACTGGCTCTATCCCCTGCGCGTCGACAGCCTCGGGGGCATGACCGGCCTCAGCCGCCGCAACGCCGACCTGCTATCCCGCCACTACACCATAGGGCGCCGCGCACCGGCCACCGCACAGCGCTCCGCCGACGGCACACGCAAGTACGCATTCGACTACGGCCTCGGCCTCAAAGTGGAATCCGTGCTCATCCCGGATCGCGAACGCCTGACCCTATGCGTCTCCTCGCAGGCCGGCTGCAAGATGAACTGCTACTTCTGCGCCACGGGGCGCCAGGGCTTCCGCGCCAGCCTCACCCCCGCGCAGATTCTCAACCAGATTCTCAGCCTGCCGTCCGACCAGCCCGCCGGGCCCACACCCCTGACCAACATCGTCTTCATGGGCATGGGCGAGCCCCTCGACAACCTCGACGCCCTGCTGCGCGTCATCGACATCCTCACCGCCCCATGGGGATGGAACTGGAGCCCCAAGCGCATCACCGTCAGCACCGTCGGCAAGCTACCCCAGCTCAAGGAGCTGCTCGACCGCACCCAGGTGCACGTGGCCCTGAGCGTGCACACCGCCGACCCACGCGAGCGCGAGCAGATCATGCCCGCCCAAAAGGCATTCCCCCTGCAGGCTGTCGTCAACGTGCTGCGCGGCTACGACTTCGCTCACCAGCGCCGCCTCAGCCTTGAGTACATAATGTGGCGCAACGTCAACGACGACCTGGCGCATGCCGAGCGCCTCGCACACCTCATCGATGGACTCGACTGCCGCGTCAACCTCATACCATTCCATCCCGTAGAGGGCGTCGAGCTGCACCCCTCCCCGGAGGAGAAGATGGTCATCTTCCGCAACTACCTCAACTCCAAGGGCATCCTGAGCACCATCCGCACCTCCCGCGGCCTCGACATCGACGCCGCCTGCGGCATGCTCGCCGGAAAAACCAATTAAACGATTTAACGATGTCTCGACATTAAACGATTTAACATTCGGTTTTTTCTTTCAATCGCCTGAAAATTCGTTTAATCGTTCTAATTCTTCGTCAAATCATCAAACAACAATATATATGAAGAACCTCATCCTTACCGTTGTGGCGGCAGCCCTGGCGTTGCCCATGCTGGCTGCGCCGCTGACCCCCGAGCAGGCGTTGCAGCGCTGTACGCAGGCGCCCGAAGGCCGACGCATGGCCGCAGCCGCCCGCTTCACCGCCGCAGACCTCGTCTACACCGCCCGCGATGCGGAGCAGGCCCCCGCCGTATACCTCTTCGCCAGGCAGGGCCAGGGCTTCCTGGTCACCTCCGCCGACGATGTGGCGCTGCCCGTGCTCGCCTACGGCGACAACGAAGCCTCCGCCGACCGGCTGCCCGACAACCTGCTCTGGTGGCTCGGCGAGTACGCACGCGAGATCGCCTGGGCCAAGGCCAACCCGCAGCCCGTGCGCCTCGACGCGCCACAGCGCCCCGAGCGCGCCCCGGTCGCGCCTCTCGTAAAAGCCCGCTGGAACCAGGGCGCACCCTACAACATCCTCTGCCCCGAAGTCAATGGCCGAAAGACGTACACCGGCTGCGTCGCCACCGCAATGGCACAGGTCATGAAACACCACAACTGGCCCCCGACCGGCAACGGATCCAACTCCTATACCTGGAATGGAAAGACCCTGTCGATGGATTTCTCCCGGACCACCTTCGACTGGGATAACATGGCCTACATCTACAACGACGCCAGCACCGCCGTCCAGGACACCGCCGTAGCCCTGCTGATGCAGGCCTGCGGATACGCCGTCAACATGAACTACGGCCTCAGCGGCTCCGGCGCCATGTCGTCAGTAGTTCCCGGCGCCATGCGCCGCTACTTCCGCTACGGCAAGAGCACCACACAGATCAACCGCGACTACGTGCCTCTGCTCGACTGGGAGGAATATATCTACAACTCCCTGGCCGCCAACGCCCCCTGCTACTATTCGGGTCAGAACCTCAGCGTGGGTCACGCCTTCGTGTGCGACGGCTACAGCGCCGACGGCTATTTCCACTTCAACTGGGGATGGGGCGGAATGTCCGACGGCTACTACTTGCTTACCGCCCTCAACCCACGCTCCCAGGGCATCGGCGGCTCCACCAACGGCTACAACATCAACCAGTCCGTGATCCTCAACGCCCTGCCCGACACCCTGGGCTCCGAGCCAATGGTCATCTTCAGCAGCGATAAAGCTATCAACTGTTCCTACGACACCGTCACCGGCGCCATGGCACTTCAGGGCGCATTCTACAACATTGGCGCAGGTCCCGTAACCGTGGAACTCGGAGTCAAGGTTGAAAACATGGCTACCGGCCAGTCTGCGGTCTATGGCACCGGGCGCCTCCAGAAAGTCAACTCCCTCGGCGCCGCCGCCAGCATCAAGACCACCGTCCCCAACCTGGCACAGGGCCTGTACAACCTCACCCCCATGGTCAGCACCACCCGCAGCCTCGAGAGCCGGGACTGGCAGCCCATGCTCATGCCACTCGGCCAGCCCACCACCGCCTATATGCTCATCGACGCCGACACCGTAGAGTTCCAGGCCCCCGATTACGCACTGCTCTCGGTCGACAGCCTCGTCCTCGAGACCCCTGCGTACGTCAATAGCAACTACAAAGTCCGCTTCCACATCGACAACGAGCTGCCCGACGAAGTCTACGAGCACCTCATCGTGGCCCTGGTCAACTCCTCCAACCAGGCCGTCTCCATGGGCGACCCCTACGCCATCGACCTACAGGGCGGCCAGGGTGCCGACATCACCTACATGGCCAACTTCGGAAACGTGGCCGCCGGCGACTACACCCTCGCTGTCTGCCAGCTCTACGGCAACGGCTTATACATAATCGGCGAGCCCCTGCCAGTGACCCTGACAGTCAACTCCGTCAACAACACTTTCAGCCTCTCGAACCTGACCATCCGGGACGCCGGCGCCGTAGACTGCTCCGACATACGCTTCAGCTTTGACTTCAACAACACCCAGGGCTACTTCGCCTCGTCGGTCACCGCCGCCGTGGCCCCTGCCACGGGTGGCACAGTCATCCAGAGCCAGGCCTACGACCCGCTCTTCCTCGACGGCGAGAAGACCGAGCATCTCAGCTACGCCATCTCCGTCCCAGGCCTCGAAATCGGCAAGTCCTACATGCTCGCCCTCTTCGTCAATAACCGCCAGCACACCTACACCACCTTCACAGTGGCCACTGATGCCGTGGAGACCATCGGTGGTGCTGACGGCTGGAGCTTCGACGGCACTCGCCTGAGCGCACCGGCCTCGCTCGCCTCCGTGAGCGTCTACAGCGCCGACGGCATGCGCCGCGCTGCCGACATCCTGCTCGACGGCACCGAGGCCACCATCTCCACCGCCTCACTGGCTCCCGGCATCTACCTGCTGCGCGCCGCCACCGCAGGCGATGCCCGCACATTCCGCCTGCTCGTCCGCTGACCCCTCCTACCGATATAAAAGGCCCGGTCGCCTGTGTGCGACCGGGCCTTTTATGAAACCACTCTGCGCTACTTGCGGAGCAGGCGGAGGGTATGGGTGCCTGTGGCGGTGGCGACGCGCAGCAAGTAGACGCCGGGGACGAGGGCGTCGAGGGCCACTGTGGCCTGCGGGCCGTCGATGGCGACGTCGGCCTGTCGGCGCACACCCTGCAGGTCGTACACTTCCACGCCCGTGATGTCGGCTTCCCCGACTACGTGGGCCGCCTGGCCGTCGATGAAGAGGCCCGGCTTGCCGCCCGCCTCCACGCTCTCCACGCCCGTGGTGCCGATGGTGAAGTTGGCCGAGCCCAGGTATGACAGCGACGACGAGGGACTCGGACGGTAGTTGAGGAGTGCCATGTAAGTCTTGCCTGCCTCTCCGGCGGGGAACGGGAAGCGGAACTGCACGCGTTTGCTCTCGCCCGAAGCGAGGAAGCATTCGGGAGTGAGGAAGTACTGCTTCTGGTTGCCGTCGGCGTCGAGCACGAAGGCGTAGATGTTGTTGGCGAAATAGCCGGAGGTGCAGCGCAGTGTGAAGTCGAGGGCCACGTCCATGGCGTGCACGCTTGAGGCGTTGTTTACCACCAGGCCCGAGCATGACAGGCTCGCCGACGGGGAGCCCGAGAGCAACGACACGTCGGCGTAGTCGGAGATGCGCTCGTATGCAGAGGTGGCGGAGTTGTAGACGGCCAGTGCCACCTTGAAGCTGTTGGGAGCGGTGAGGATGTACGTGCTCGTGGGTGTCTTTTTCACCCTGGAGGGCACCGTGATGGGTTTGTCCCACTCCAGAGAGGCACCGGCGGGCAGGTCGGTGAGCATGGCGTCGCCCACGCCCAGGAAAGAGCCGGAGGTGCTGTACCATGCCAGGTAGACGTCCTTGTACAGTTCCGTGGCGCCGGGGTTGGAGAGGGTGGCCCGCAGCGAGCACTTGGAACCAATGTACAGCCTGGGTCCCACGCTCAGGCCGGTGGCCTCGATTTCGGCGTCGGACAGCCTCGCCAGAGAGTAATTGCCGCCGCTGACGGTGAGCACGTAGCGGTCGACGTCCATCGACAGCATTTTATGGTAGTCGATATAGTTGCCGTCGGGCAGGCCGTAGGCCGGGTTCAGTATGTACGTGCCGTCGGCCATCCCGGACTGGAGGGTGACGCTATATGACCTGAGGCCGTAGTACTGTCCGAGATTGCTGAAGGAGGTGTAGGTGCGGGCGCCCACGTACCCGGTCTCGTTCTCTATCAGCAGCCCGTAGTACACTGTTGGTATTGTCTGTCCGCAATAGTTCCAGAAGCCTCCGGAGAGAGTCAGCGTGTTGCCGCTCAGCGACATTGTGTATCCATTGTCTGCCGAGATGCTGTATTCGGGCTTGGAGCCGGTGAAGTCCGGGCGCAGGTTGATCGCCGCGCCCTGGTTGGTGTTGAAGCCTCCGGCGCCGCCGCCGATGCCGAGGTTGGCGGGGTCGAGGGCCGTGAGCAGGAAGTAGCCGTTGGAGGAGCCTCCCCATCCCCAGTTGAGGTGAAAGTAGCCGTCGGACTGGTAACCGTCGACCACGAAAGCGTGGCCGCCGGCCGAACCTGTGCCGTGGTAGAGCACGGGGCAGCCTGCGACAAGGGAGCCGTAGACCAGGTCCTCCCAGTCGTACAGGCCGAAGTTGTCGCGGTCGTAGTGGGTCGACGACGGGGCATAGCCGAAGTAGTTGATCAGGCGTTCGGTGGCGTAGGCTGTCACGGCGCCGGAGCCGCCGGCGGAAGCCAAGTTGTAGTCCATGTCCATGGCGTAACCCACGGCCTGCATCAGCGTGGCCACGGCGTCGTCCTGGGCTGACGTCCACGTGTCGGTGTGGATGAAAGGCATGTTGGCCCAGTCGAAGCGCACCTGGCTGAAGTTCATCGACAGGGTCTTGTTGCCGGTCTCCCAAGTGTATGAGCGCGAGCCCTTGCCCACGTCGGGGTACTGCCAGTACCGCATGATCTGCGCTATGGCGGTTGCCACGCAGCCGGTGGCGGTATGGCTGCCGTTAAGAATCGGCGTCTTGTTGTTGTAGGGGGCGCCCTGGTCCCAGTGGGCGTGGACCATCATGGTGACGGGGGCGCGGTCGGGGCGGCCGGTGCTGCGAGGCGGCACGGAGGAGCGGGGCTGCTTGCGGGCCCATTCGATCTCGCGGGCGTAAAAATCGAGCCAGGAACGCATCTGATCGGGCAGCGCGGAGTAGTTGAAGGTGCCGGAGTCGGCGTAGCCGAGCACGGGGCTGGCCAGGTCGTCGCCGCCGGCTATGACGTAGCCGGGACGGCCCTCGGAGGCGAACACGTAGTAGGCTGGCGAGGCTGTCTCGCCACCGGAGTAGACCAGAGTCAGCGGAGCGGACGTGTAGCGGGCCGCGCCCTGCGTCCCGCGTACGCGCTCCAGGGCGCGACTGGCGTCTATCGGCGCGGAGAGGGCGGTCGTCAACGTTCCCACGCACAGGAGAAGAATTGCGAAGAGTCTTTTCATGTTAGCAAAAGGGTTCTTGTTCGGGTTGAATGTCACATCATATATTGCAAAGTTAATAAAAATTTTTCTGACACTGCAACTGCGGTCAATTATTTTGCACTGTGCGGGCTTTTTAGTTAATTTTGCACTGTAAAAACGATATGGATATGCGATTTCACTTCAATCATTTTAACATCAACGTTGCGGACGTGGAGCGTTCCGTGGCGTTCTACCGCGAGGCGCTGGGCCTGGAGCCGGTGGGCGTCATCGACCACCCTGACCTGGGATACAAGATTACGTACCTGTCGGCGCCGGGCGAGGCTTTCCGGCTGGAGTTGACGTGGCTGGCCGACCACAAGGGCCCGTACGAGCTGGGCGAGAACGAGAGCCACCTGGCCTTCGTGGTGGAGACGCCCGAGGACTTCGAGACCGCGCATGCCCGCCACCAGGCCATGGGCTGCATCTGTTTCGAGAACCCCGCCATGGGCATCTACTTCATCCACGACCCGGACGACTACTGGGTGGAGATCATCCCGCCCCGCCTCGACGGACGGCGGTAAGGACACTCGTGCGCCGCGCCGAAGCTGGAATTTGGCACAAGGTAACCTCAGGGAGCGCCGTAAAGTATGCAGATGTGTGCTTTATGGCGCTCCATTCAGGCCAGCTCGGCGTCGAGCAGGTCAAGCAGGCGGGCGGTGTCGGGGTTGGCCTCGACGAGCTGGCGTAGCTGCTCGGCGGGGGTGAGGTGGCGTATGCGCTCGGGGGCCTGCTCGCGCAGCTGGATGGTCAGAGAGCGGCAGCCGGTGGCCGACCGCAGGTATTCGGCCAGTCCGCCGACATGCATCTCGGCGTCCTGGAGCATGGCGGGGTTGTCGACAACGAGTTCGTAGCGGCAGGCGCCGAGGTGCGCCGGCAGGCCGCGTCGCATGGCCGTGAGCAGGAACTTCTTGTCGCCGTTTGCATCCATGTAGCCCAGCCAGGCCTTCTGCAACGCTTCGGGAGCGGGAGGCTGCTCGTCCTCCAGGTCGCCCGTAGGGATGCGCCCTGGCGCGCCCGCTGCGCCGGACTGGCTGAGGGCCACATGCCCCTTATTCTGCTCCTGGTGCAGCTTTTGCTTCAGGTCGCTCAGGCGCACGGACTGGACGGCCGGACGCGGGCGCGGCTGCGGACGGGCCGCAAGAGGGGTGAAGTGTGTCGCCGGACGCGCCTGCGTGGTGGCGTACGCACCAGGACGCGTCTCCACGGGAGGAACGGTTGACGGCGTCGGGGCGCCGGCTGCATTGGCGGCCGGGGCGGCAGCCGGCGTCACGGCGGACGACGGGGAGGCACCGATGGGGGCGATAGGGGCGGCTGGCTCGGGCGTCGGCGCCCCGGGGGCGCGCAGCTGGCAGAGGCGTATCAACGCCAGCTCCACCAGCAGCTGCTTGTCGGTGGCCTCGCGGAAGTCGAGGTCACACTGCTGCAGCAGTTCCAGCGCCTTGTAATACCACTGCGGGTCGAAGTCGCGGGCCGTGGCGGTGTATCGCCCGGCGGCCTGTTCTCCCACTCCCAGCAGGGGGAGCGTCTCGGGAGCCTGGGCCACCAGCAGGTTGCGGACGTGCTCGGCCAGGCCGTTGACGAAGAAGCGGGAGTCGAAGCCGGCGTCGCGCACCTGGCCGTAGAGCAGCAGCGCGTCCTGCACACAGGCGCGGGCGAAGGCGTCGGTGAAGCGGAAATAGGTCTCGTAGTCGAGCACATTGAGGTTGGCTATGGCGGCCTGGTAGGTGACGTCGCCGGCGCTGGCGGCTGCGACCTGGTCGAAGATCGAGAGGGCGTCGCGCATGGCGCCGTCGGCCTTGCGGGCTATTACCTCCAGTGCGGTGTCTTCGGCCGTTATCCCCTCGGCCTCGGCCACGCGCCGCAGCTGGGCGGCGATGTCGCGCTCGGTGATGCGGGCGAAGTCGTAGGTCTGGCAGCGGCTCAGGATGGTCGGCAGCACCTTGTTCTTCTCCGTGGTGGCGAGGATGAAGACGGCGTAGCTCGGCGGCTCCTCCAGGGTCTTGAGGAAGGCGTTGAAGGCGCCCGTGGAGAGCATGTGCACCTCGTCGATGATGAAGACGCGGTAGCGGCCGGTGGCGGGCGGCACCTGCACCTGCTCGGTCAGGGAGCGCATCTCGCCCACACCGTTGTTGGAGGCGGCGTCGAGCTCGATGACGTTGTAGCTGACGCCACGCTCGAAGTCGCGGCAGGAGTCGCACTGGCCGCAGGCCTCTCCGTCGGGGGTGCGGTGCTCGCAGTTGATGGTCTTGGCGAAGATGCGCGCGCAGCTCGTCTTGCCCACGCCGCGCGGCCCGCAGAAGAGGTACGCCTGGGCCAGCCGCCCGGAGGCGATGGCGTTGCGCAGGGTGCGCGTCAGGGCAGTCTGACCAACCACGGACGCGAACGTGGTGGGACGGTATTTCCTTGCCGATACTATGTACGGAGAACTCATGCCGCAAAGGTACGAAAAAAAGCCGAGAGTTGAGTGTCGGGAGTTGAGAATTGCCGGCCGGTCCTCAACTCCCGACACTCAACTCTCCACACTCCACTTTTTTTCAGCTTTGCGGCAGAAATTTTGTTCATTGCACATTAAAAACATGCAACAATCCGCTCCCGGCGACGTTATAGAGAAAACCCCACACACGGCATGAAAAAAAGCCCCCTATATACCGGCACCGGCGACCGCGGCACCACATCCCTGGTGGGCGGACAGCGCGTGGCCAAGGCCTCCGTCCGCCTCGACGCCTACGGCACCGTCGACGAGTTCTCAGCCACCCTCGGCATCGTCCTCAGCCAGCCAGACTGCCCCGCCGACATACGCTCCTACCTGCGGCACATACAGAACATCCTGTTCAACGTAGGCGCCTACCTGGCCACCGACTCCCCTGCCGAGGCCCCCGCCCGGCTCCTCGGCCTCGCCCAGGCCGACATCGCCGAGTGCGAGAGCCGGATCGACGCCCTCGACGCCGCCACCCCGCCGGCCCGCGCCTTCGTGCTGCCCGGCGGCGCCCCCCTCTGCGCCTACGCCCACCTGGCCCGCACCGTCTGCCGCCGCGCCGAACGAATGATACTCCGCCTCGACGCAGAGCAGAAAGTCGACGACCTCGTGCTCCGCTACTTCAACCGCCTCAGCGACTACCTCTTCATCCTCTCGCGCCACTTCAACCACCTGGCAGGCGTGCAGGAGCTCCTCTGGAAGCCCTGAGCGGCCCCGGCACGGCACGCACTCCCGACCCCTGAGGCCATCCACCCCGCAACACCGCGCCGAACCCTTGCACAATTGAGCGCAAAGCATTAACTTTGCGCCGTTTTTTCACCAACCGCAAAAAAGAAAGGAACACCATAATGTATTGGACATTAGAACTGGCCTCGAAGCTCGAGGACGCGCCCTGGCCCGCCACCAAGGACGAGCTCATCGACTACGCCATGCGCTCCGGCGCGCCCATGGAAGTCATCGAGAACCTCCAGGAGATTGAAGACGAAGGCGAGAGCTACGAGAGCATCGAGGAGATCTGGCCCGACTACCCATCAAAGGAAGACTTCTTCTTCAACGAGGACGAGTATTAAGAAGAATTTTAAACGTAAACACCTGATAATCAATGGTCAAGCAAAATATAATTTGTTTGGCCATTGGTGTTTTATAGCCTTAAATGGTGTGGTTTGTTTGGCTAAAATCCGATTTTTTGGAGGAAATATTGAGTTTGTTTGGCTAAAATTCATTACCTTTGCAGTGGTTTGTGAGTATTACATAAACCGGCATTTTTAACTCCAAAAACATCTCTCCATTATGGGAAGACCAAAACGACTATACCCTTTGGGAAAATACAGGCTCCGCATCCGTGGGGCTGTTGACAACAATAAGCCTTATCTTGTCGAGCTGGAATACACTTGGAATCGCCAGATTGTAAGAAAAGGTATGAACATATTTGTCAAGGTTGGGGATTGGAACGAAAAGCTCAATAAAGGACGTGGTGGAGTAAAATCATCTTACGGCCCGGAGGCTAATCGTATAAATGGCGTTCTACTTAACCGTGTCGATAAGATTGATGGACTGTTAGCTGAATACTCCCAAAAGTATCCGGGGCAGATTACCGCTCAACTAATAAATGACTTTCTTGCTGACAAGCCTGTCATCCGCGAGGATAAAGGTAAGGATTTCGTCGAGTTTGCCATTGAAAGGCTAAATTCCGATTATTCCCGCAACAGAATCGGACGCAGCCGATATATGAATGGCAAAAGCGGAATGAATATGTTTCAGGAATTTCTACGCTCTACTAAGCGTGGCACCTACAAGCCTGACAGCATATATGTAGGGGAAATTTCTGTTGAACTCGTGGACGAGTATATTACTTGGCGCAGAGAAATTAAGAAAAATAGCGACGCAACAATCAATCACTCCCTAACTCCTATTCTCAAAGCCTGTGCGTATGCAACCGAGCTACGAATGATTGACGTAGCTATCAATGCTCGAATACAGGATATGAGAATAGCACCTAAAGTATCCTTGTCTATTGACGAGAATGAGTTTGATGGCAAGAGCCTGACTCAAGATGAATTCTTAAAGCTCTTGGAATTTTATAAAAAAGATACTGAGCCACGTCGCAAAGAGTTTATCGAAATGTTCTTATTCGCATTTCACGCCTGTGGACTGCGTGTTGTTGATGTAATGACACTTCAATGGGGACATTTGGACTTTGAGAAGAAGGAACTTCGCAAAGTAATGGTAAAGACAAACAAACGTCACGTGATTCCTCTTTCTGATTCAGCCATAGAGATACTGAGAAAGTGGAAGGAGAAACGTCCGGATTCCAAATATGTATTTGATTTAGTCAAAGATGATTTGGACATAGATGATGAGGAAGAACTCTATCGTGCCAGAAATAGTGCTACAAAGTGCATCAATCAATCTCTTAATGTTGTAGGAGAGAAACTTGAATTAAAATTCAGCCTGACGATGCACGTTGCGCGCCATACTTTTGCCGTACTTGCACTTAACAAAGGCTTATCAATGACAGTGGTCAGTCGACTTCTCGGCCATGCAAGTACAGATGTTACAGAAAAGGTCTATGCAAAATTCCTCCCGGAGACCCTTTCTGCCGAAATGGGTCGTCTCAGTCCTGATTTAGTAATATTCAAAATGCCAACAGCGTAATTTTTTATCAACAAAAAATAAATGCGGAGAATAATCCAATGTTTCAAGGATTATTCTCCGCATTTGCTTCACTATAAAGCGGTGAGAGGCGGGGCGGTCTTGCAGTGCTGGCGGCGTTATGCCGTCGATAGGTGACGGTGGACGAGCCACTGACACCTATTGACCGCAACACGCCTATGGACAATGCTGAACACCGACAACGGCCATCGCCTTATGGAATGGCATCGAAGACGCTGCCGTCACCATAAGACTGAATGGCTGTCGTCCGTGTTCCGGGACGCATTGCAGGATAAGGACTTTTACGACCGCCCCCTCACTCCCCGCTTGAACAGCAGCCACCGAAAAGAACAGTGTCGCAATGCCGGGTCTTGCAGATTTCCGTCATTGCGGCACACTTCTTTTTTTATCGGGGCTGCCACGGTTTTCTTTCAGTGTTCCACTCCATCGCCGCCACCGCAGAGGCGGCAAAGATTTATGTTTTCATGGGCTTTCATCCGGGGGAGCCATTTCAATCAGTGCGTACCGATAACAAGTGGGTCAGTACGAGTTGCTTGCCATAACCTAACGTGTGGCGGAGGGATATTCTTTTTGGCTTTGGCATAAAAAATCTCCAGACCTCCTGCGTCGGCTTGTATTTTTTCCACCAAGACCCGAACATCCCTCTTTTGCCGCCCCACGCCTTTCAGGTGTCAAGCAACTCATAC
>OGNF01000018.1_pt1 | contig 149429 bp, 139 predicted proteins | sample 1573321 | NCBI WGS metagenome assembly OGNF01 (sample SAMEA2581911, study PRJEB24529) | metagenome | biome: Human gut stool | place: China | collected 2011 | reverse complement strand
GCACTTGGCTCTTTTTATATAGATTTGTAATTTACACCATTATATAGACTTTATCCGGAAATCTCTACCCAAACAGCGGAAATCAGCCGAAAAGGTAGAGAATCCTACAGCTGCCGTTCGGAAATCTCTACCCAAACAGCGAAAATCGGGTGAAAAGGTAGAGAATCCCCGCAGCCGTCGTCCGGAAATCTCTACCCAAACAGCGGAAATCGGTCGAAAGGGTAGAGAATCCCACAGCTGCCGTCTGGAAATCTCTACCCAAACAGCGAAAATGTGCAAAAAAGGTAGAGAATTCCAAGCTCGCGGCCTAGAAATCTCTACCCAAATGGTGAATAACACCTTATCTACTCAATTTTTATTTTGCAAAATCGTTAAGGATAAGACCTTTATTTCTGTCAAGCACCATTCCGATACTCCATTCATTTACAAATAAGAGGAGAGGACGGTCTTTAAGGTCTTTTATCTTCTTCATATCAGAAGTTCCGACAATCCTGTCAAGATCAATTTCTGTAGGATTTCCAATCCATCTGATATATTCATAAGGCAGAGTTTCAAGCCTTATTTCAACATTGTATTCCGATTCCAGACGATATTTTAGAACATCAAACTGGAGAACACCTACTACACCGACAATAATTTCTTCCATGCCGGTGTTATATTCCTGAAAAATCTGGATAGCACCTTCCTGTGCAATCTGGTTAATTCCCTTGATAAACTGTTTACGCTTCATGGTATCAATCTGACGGACTCTGGCAAAATGCTCAGGAGCGAAAGTCGGAATACCTTCAAAAGCAAATTTTTTATTGGAAAGCTCTAAGGTATCACCGATTGAGAAAATACCTGGGTCAAATACACCGATAATGTCGCCCGCATAAGCTTCTTCTATTATCTTACGCTCATCAGCCATTAACTGTTGTGGCTGGGAAAGCTTAACCTTACGTCCACCCTGCACATGATTAACTTCCATTCCGGATTCAAATTTTCCGGAGCAGATTCTCATAAATGCAATTCTGTCACGGTGGGCTTTGTTCATATTTGCCTGTATTTTAAATACAAATGCTGAAAAATCTTCAGTAAATGGATCAATAATCCCTTCGTTGGAATTACGAGGCAAAGGCGATGAGGTCATCTTAAGGAAATGCTTTAAGAAAGTCTCAACACCGAAGTTAGTTAAGGCAGAACCGAAAAATACGGGAGTAAGTGTACCGGCATTGACTTCATCCATATTAAATTCAGCACTTGCACCATCTAAAAGCTCAACATCTTCTATTAATTTATCCTTGAAATGGGTACCGATTTCCCCAATAAGCTCATCGGAATCAATGTGGAGGTCACGCTCGGCAACTTCCTTTTGTCCGTTCATTGCGGCTGTAAATGTAGACACTATTTTAGTGTTTCTGTCATATACGCCTTTAAATTCTTTACCTGAACCGATAGGCCAGTTAATAGGACATGTTTTGATGCCGAGAATACTTTCTATCTCATCACAGAGTTCAAAAGGGTCATTGGCATCCCTGTCCATTTTATTAATAAAGGTAAAAATAGGGATATGGCGCATTACACAGACCTTGAAAAGTTTGATTGTCTGCTTTTCAACACCTTTGGAACCATCTATAACCATTACCGCCGAATCGGCAGCCATGAGTGTACGGTAGGTATCCTCTGAGAAGTCTTCATGACCCGGCGTATCAAGTATGTTAATACAATAATTATCATAGTTAAACTGTAATACTGATGAGGTAACGGAAATACCACGTTCCTTTTCAATTTCCATCCAATCCGAAACAGCATGCTTTGCTGTTTTTTTTCCTTTAACGGAACCTGCAAGATTAATGGCACCGCCATATAAAAGAAACTTTTCGGTTAATGTGGTTTTACCTGCATCCGGATGGGATATTATAGCGAATGTACGTCGCCTTTTAATTTCTTCATTTAAATTAGCCAATGTAATTTCCTCGTTTTCATAGATATGACTGAATTGCTTCATTGTTGCACAATCTCTGCAATTCCCGAATACTTCGGATTATAACATATAAGAAAGGGGAATTTCAATAGTGACGGGGGAGAGTAACGATTATTCCTCAATGAATACAACGATGTCAGAAATAGTACAATTAAGAATATTGCATATTTTTTCTGCGGTCAGCATTGTAATATTCTGGTTATGCTTTAAGTTGTGGAGAGTACGGTTATCTATACCATGTTGTAAAAGGTAGTATGTTGAAATATGATTTTTATTTATAAAGTCAAAAAGTGGTTTGTAACTTAACATACTTCATCTCCTGCTAAACGTAACAAAACAATGGCATTCCATATATTTAAGTATATGTAATTTTTGGTAATTGAATATTGTGAAAGTATTCACTACAATATTAGCGTGATAAATTGTGAAAGATACAATTAAAGGCAGAATATCGAGGCTTAACAGTAAGCAGAAGAACAGGCTCAGATATGTATTGACTATGAGCCTGATTTGTGTTATTCTTCTGTCAGGCGCAATTTATGCTTGGTTTACAATTGCAAATAATGCTACCGTTAATAATATTAAGTTACAGGTAGTTTCAGATGGTAAGTTATATATTTCATCGAAGGATGACTTTATGTTGATGAGGTCCTTGCAGACGGAGCAGAACGTAATAATGATTATGACATAACCCTTGGAAAGAATGATGCATCTGATACTGGAACATATATTAAGGCTGAAGCAGAGAGTGTCGGTAAGAAGCATCCTGAATACTGTATAAGGTTTAGTTTTAAATATGGTGATAAAGTAAGCATATATGAGCCTAATTCCGATGGTAGTAATGGAGGAGAAGTGGGAACAGATAAAGACTGTATGAATGAGATTCAGGCACAGAAGATTGTCGGTCAGCTGAAGTTTGTATCCCATAGGAAGGAAAATTGAGATTATGAAAGTGGCGGATATACATTGTCATATACTTCCCGGAGTTGATGATGGCTCCAGAGATATGGAACAGACCATGCGAATGATAGAAACTGCCTATGAAGAAGATATCAGACTGATAATAGCAACTCCGCATTACCATATTGGTAAGGTGAAAGTTAATGCATCTGTCGCAATGGAATATCTGGAACAGGTTAAAACTAATATAAAAAATAAATATCCTGATTTGAAATTATACCTTGGACAGGAGATTTATTACTATTCAGAAGCAATGGAAGATGTTGATAGTGGCAGGGCAGGCACGATGGCATCTTCTTCTTATGTCCTTATGGAATTTTCACAGGATGTGTCATTTATAGAAATTACAGATGCTGTGTATGATGCAATAAGTCACGGATACAGTCCGGTTCTGGCACATATAGAGAGATATGGGTGCCTTTTTGGAAAATATGACAGGATTGAAAAACTGGTAGAATCCGGTGCATATCTTCAGGTAAATGCCGGTTCGGTTGCAGGAAAGCATGGTCATGCGGAAAAATCATTTATTAAAAAACTTTTGAAAAAACAGTATATAAGTTTTGTAGCCACAGATGCACACAATGATACAGGCAGGGCACCAATAATGAACGAAGCAGTCAGAACAATGGAAAAGATATGCAAGCCTGATTATCTGCTAAAAGTGTTGTGGACCAATCCTTTAAAAATAATAGACAATGAGGAAATATGATGGAAAAGTCGGAAAATAAGAATAAAAATGATGAAATAGATTTAATGAAAATACTCAGGATACTTGCATCAAAATGGATGTTTATAGTGATAACGGCAGTGGTATTAGCAGGAGCAGCATTTATATATTTTAATTTTGTTGTTACTCCAAGATATACATCTACTGCAAGAATTATGGTAATAAACCGACAGAATAGTGATTCATTGACATCAACTGATTTGAATTCTTCAACAACACTTTCAAGTGACTATGTTGAAATAGTCAAATCAAGGACAGTGCTTGAACAGGTAATTGCTAATCTTGATTTAAAATACAGTGTCGGTGAACTGAAAGGCATGGTTAGTGCATCTATCGTAAATAATACCAGAATGATAAGTATTAAAGTAACGGATAAAGACCCGATTCTTGCAAAGGAGATAACGGATGACATTGCAACTGTTACGAGTGAGAGAATATGCGAGGTCATGAAGGTAGAAAATATGGTAAGCCTTGTGGACAGCGCTGACCTTCCGACAACACCATCAAGTCCGGCTACGAAGAGAAATACTGTTATAGCACTTCTTCTGGGAGTCGTTATTTCATCAGCCGTTATAATCATTATAGGAATAAAAGATGACAGAATTAAGACACAGGAAGACGTTGAGAAAATATTCGGAATGAGTGTATTAGGACTGATTCCTAAATTTGAAGGCGAAGGAGACAAGTAATGCAGAAGATTTCAATATCCAAAATAGGAAAACTTGATTACAGAACCAATGAAGCATTCAAAAGGCTTCGTACCAATATCTTATTCAGTGGTTCGGACGTAAAATGTATTGCAATAACAAGCTGTCTTCCGGGTGATGGCAAATCGACTGTATCAATGAATCTTGCAAAATCCTTTGCAGAAATGGGCAAGAAGACAATATTCATTGACAGTGACCTTCGTAAATCCGTACTTATGGGAAGATATAAGATATCAAAATCAATAGGCGGACTGTCACACTACTTATCAGGCATGTATCCGCTTGAAGAAGTTGTATGTACAACCAATGTAGAGAATCTTGATATGATTCTGTCAGGACCTGTTCCACCCAATCCGGCAGAACTCCTCGGAGGAAAACTTCTTAAAGAAATGATTACAAGACTTAAAAAAGTCTATGACTACATAATAATCGATACACCACCACTTGGCAATGTAGTTGATTCGGCGATTATATCAAGCCAGTGTGACGGAACGGCTCTTGTTATGGCTTCAGGAGCCATCAGTGCAAGATTCGCGGAAGAGATGGTTGAACAGATTAAGAATACAGGAACGAGATTCCTTGGAATAATACTTAATAAAGTAAGTATGTCAGGAAATGGATATTACGGAAAGTATTACGGAAAGTATTACGGCAAATATGGGCATGGTGGAGATAGTACAGATTCACAGAAAGGGTGATATCATATGAAAAAAATACAAAAAGTCCTATATATTGTCATCCCTGTGGCAGTTGTGCTACTTGTCTGTCTGGTTCTGATATTGAAAAAAGACTCCATAAAACCGGAAATCACAATATCCGGTACGATTGCTTACGACGGGACACAGAGTGATGAAGAACTTTTAAAAAATGTTGTGGCAAATGATAACAAAGATGGAGATGTCACTGATACACTGGTGGTCAAATCCATAATAATTCTATCCAGTGGAAAAGAAGCAAAAATTACGTATGCGGCAAAAGACAGAAGCAATAATGTAGCAATAAAGAGCATAGTTGTTCCTTATACCGGCACCGTAAAACCGATTGAAAAGCCTGATGAAGAACCAACAACGGAAGATGAAACAACCACACCGGAGGAAGAGACAACAACAAAACAGAAACCGGAAGAGACAACTCCTGTTGAGACGGTATCTCCGGATGCACCGGTATTATACCTTACGCAGACCACAGCAACATTTAAAAAAGGTGCAGATATTAAGTGGGTACAGTACGTAAGCGATATCAAAGATGACAAAGATGACAGGAGTTCATTATATCGTTCAATTATGATAGAAAATTATCCCGATGTTAATACACCGGGTGAATATGATACATATTTTTACTGTAAAGATTCAGATGGTAATTTTTCACCGAAAGTATCTTTACATATAATCATTACAGAGTAGAGAAGGTTATGGAATGAAAAAGGAAAAAGCCAAAAAGATACTTATGATAATAGGTCTTGCAATCTGTATGGCAACCCTGGCAGTCAGTATTGTATTTATTGCAAAGATTATAGAACTTGACGTTCTGAGAAAAACACTTATTGGCGTAATAATAGCACTCGCATCCGTACTGCTTATTATTACAGGCATAACCCAGAGATGGATTGTGCCGGGAATCATTACCAAGATTGTAGCAATTGCAATGATTGTGGCGATGATGTTTTGTATTAATTACATCAATATTACCACAAAAGCACTTGATAAAATCAGTAATATGAAAACTGAAATCAGTAATGTCCGTGTCTATGTAATGAAGGACAGTGCCATTGATAAACTTCAGGATGTACGTAGTGACAGGTACGGAATAGTCACAGGACTTGATGATGAAAATACAGAAAAAGCACTTAATCTTATTGCTAAAGAATTAAATACCTCAATTACATATACCAAATATACCGGAATCATGCAGCTTATGGAAGCTTTGTATAACAACAAGGTGGATGCCATTGTGCTTAACAGTGCATTTATTCCGGTACTTGAAAACGTCAGCGAATACTCAGATGTGGATAATAAGATTAAATCAATCTGGTCCGTTGACTTAGAGAAGTTAGTGGAGGATGACAGTAATACGAATCCTTCCGGAGAAGATACAAAGAAACCTGAGACAAAGGATCCATACGACCAGTACAAGGATTATCTTTATGGCGGAAATGATGTGTTTACATTATATGTAAGCGGCATAGATACCAACGGTTCACCAATGGTCAACCGCAACAGTGATGTCAACATCCTCATAACATTTAATACGAAGACCAGGCAGATTCTTATGATTAACACACCAAGAGACTTCTATGTACCATTGTCGATTTCCAACGGTGTCAAGGATAAGCTAACCCATGCCGGCTGCTATGGCATACAGGTATCAGTCGATACCCTCCAGATGTTGTATGGCATTAAGATAGACGATTATCTCAAAGTCAACTTCACAGGATTTGTCAACGTAATTGACCAACTTGGTGGTGTTAATGTGTATTCGGAATATGATTTTACATCAGTGGACGGATATACATATAAGAAAGGCTACAATATGCTTGATGGCAGACTGGCTCTTTCCTTTGCCAGAGAACGTCATGCATTTGGCAGTGGCGACAGGCAGCGTGGCAAGAACCAGATGGCAGTAATTAAGGCCATTATTGATAAATGTACAAGTACAGATGCATTGCTTAACTATGAAAGTGTGCTTGGAGCAATTGCGGACAGCATAGCCACAAGCATGTCAAGGGATGAGATAACAGACCTTATAAAGATGCAGCTTAGTGATATGAAGGGCTGGGATATAGTAACCTATAGCGTTGATGGCAAAGGTGATAACCTTATGACATTCTCACTTACAGCACCAAATTATGTAATGGTACCGACGGAAGCTACAGTAATTAAAGCAAAAGAATACCTGGCAAAAATATACGCCGGAGAGAAGATAGAGGGATAGATGGCATTAAAATTAATGTATATTACTAATAAAAAAGAAGTTGCTTTGATTGCTGAAAGATATGGTGTTGACAGAATTTGGATAGACCTTGAAACATTGGGAAAAGAAGAACGTCAAAAAGGAATGAACACCGTCAAGTCAAAACACACGGTAGGTGATATAAAAAAAATAAAACCCTTATTAACTAAGGCAGAGATGCTTGTACGCATTAATCCATGGCATAATGGTTCTGAAAAAGAAATAGATGAGGTTATATCAGCAGGAGCTGACATAATTATGTTACCCATGTGGAAAACACCTGATGAAGTAGAAAACTTTTTGAAAACAGTTAACAGGAGATGCAAAACCACGCTTTTATTGGAAACAAGAGAAGCGGTTGAGTGTCTGGATAAAGTGCTGAAACATAGCAATATGGATGAAATACATATTGGATTGAATGATTTGCATTTATCGTATGGTTTGGATTTCATGTTTGAATTGCTGTCAAATGGTATTGTTGAAAAAATAGTGAAGAAGATAAAAAAAATAGGTATACCATATGGATTTGGAGGAATTGCACGACTTGGCTGTGGTGATTTGCCAGCAGAAAGAATCATTATGGAACATTATCGTCTTGGTTCAAGCAGAGCAATTTTGTCAAGAAGTTTTTGCAATACCGATTTAATATCAGATTTATCCGAAGTGGAAAATGTATTTAGAAATAATATGTGGTCATTAAGAGAATATGAAGATGCAGTGAGTAAGATGCCAGATTCTGAACTTGTTTCAAACCAGGCAGAAATAGAAGAAATTGTAGAGAAAATCGTGAAAATAAAAAGGTGCAAAAGATGACTATTAATAAAACCATAATTAAAAAATTAAGAAATGAATATGGGGATGCGTTTTATTTACTTGATTCCGAGCAGTTTAAAAAAAATTATTTGGAATTAAAAAATGCATTTTCAGAGCTCTATTCAAATTTTAACATTGCTTATTCATATAAAACAAATTACACTCCTAAACTATGTAAGATTGTCAATGAACTGGAAGGATACGCAGAGGTAGTTTCTGAGATGGAGGCTGAACTTGCAATAAAATGTGGTGTGAAACCAGAACATATCATTTGGAATGGCCCAATAAAAAATCCAGATAAATTAAAAGAATATATTCATATGGGTGTGACGGTTAACATGGATTCGATTGAAGAGGCTGAATATATACAGAAGTTAGCTGAGGTTACAGAAAAAACTCTCAATGTAGGTATTCGTTGCAATTATGATGTAAAGGATGGGGTGGTTTCTCGATTTGGATTTGATATATATAGTGAAGAATTTAAAAAGGTATTAGATATTGTAACTCATACTACAAATTTGCATTTTGTTAATTTCCAATGTCATTTTGCTAAAAGGCAGGTCGAATATTGGCCAGCAAGAGCAAAAGGAATGCTTGAGTTGTTAGATAGAATTAATGTTATTCCTGAAAGAATAGATATTGGTGGAGGAATATTCGGGAAAATGCCCGATTTTCTGAAAGAACAATTTCCTTCTGAGGTACCAGGATACAAAGAATATGCTAAATCTGCAGCAACAGTTTTTTCTGAATACTTTAATGATAAGAAAATAAAACCGGAACTTATAATTGAACCAGGATCTGCATTAGTTGGAGATTGTATGAAATTTGTAGGGACGGTTAAAACTATTAAAAATGTCAGAGGAAAATATATCGCTTCAATGCTTGGAAGTCAAAAGAATATTAGTATGACCGGTGTAAATCCACCAATGGAGGTTATTCACATGGGAAGAACTACGAAAGATTACAAGGATCTTGATATAGTTGGTTTTACATGTATTGAGGGCGATGTACTTTACAAAAATTATAATGGCAAACTTGCATTGGATGACGTGTTGGTTATCAGTAATTGTGGTTCCTATTCATTGGTAATGAAACCGCCTTTCATTCTTCCAAATTTTCCTGTATTGGATATCAGCGGTGAAGAGATAGAAGTAATTAAAAGAGCAGAGACTTTTGAAGATATTTTTCATACTTTTAATTTTTGAAAATTGTTGATGGAGTGGTTATGAAAAAATTTAGTTTATGTGTCAAGAGAATTTTTGATATTGTGTCATCTGGAATATGTATTATTATGCTTACTCCTGTTTGGATCGGTGTTTCTATTGCGATAAAAAAAGATTCTGATGGTCCAATATTTTTTAAACAGGGAAGAAGAACAAAAGACGGAAAAGTATTTCAGATGTTAAAATTCAGATCTATGGTTGTCAATGCGGAAAATATGGGAGCAGGATTATTTAATTATGAAAATGACCCACGTGTAACCAAGGTGGGACGCAAACTGCGTAATAGCAGCATTGATGAACTGCCTCAGCTATTCAATATTTTTAAGGGAGATATGTCAGTAGTTGGTCCGCGCCCATGTGTAACATATGAACTGGGAGATTTTGAAACTTTAAATAAGAAATATAAAAAAAGATTTCAGGTTAAGGCAGGTCTGACCGGACTGGCACAAATTAAAGGAAGAAATGATATATCATGGGATGAAAAAGTTACATATGACAATGAATATGTTGATCTATTTGAAAAATATGGATTTCTGATAGATATAAAAATTGGACTTGAATCTGTGTTTAAGGTATTTAAGCATGAAAAAATATATGAAAACAAGATTGATAATTCTATGAATGATGCAGAAGCAGCAAGAGCAGAAGAAGCGGAAATTATCAGGCTTGCACATATACCTGACGTAGATTAAGACAGGAGGAACGAGCATGAAGTACGAAGTCGCACATAGAAGAATATGGTTTAAGGGAGAAATACTAGATGTGAATGATGCAAAGATTAATATACTTGCACCAACATCTCAGTTTGGTCTAAATGTATTTGAAGGTATTCCCTGTTATTGGAATGATGAAGAAAAGCAATTATATGCTTTCAGATTGTATGATCATTACGATAGATTGCTCCGCTCAGTGAAATTAATGCAATTAGACTGTAAATATACAAAAAATGATATGGTAAAAGCATTCACAGATGTAATTAAGGCAAATGAATATGATGAAAATCTTTCTGTTCGTCAGACCCTGTTTGTGGACGGATTTGGCTCATGGGGGTCGGATGGTCCTGTTGATATGTTCGTAGCACCAATTCCAAAGGGAAAAACAAGTGCAGAATATAATAAAAAAGGATTAAATGTTTGTGTTACATCATGGAGTAGAATCAGTGATAAAAATCTGTCCCCAAGAATTAAATGTGGAGCCAATTATATAAACAGCCGGGTAGGACAGAGAGAGGCACTCCGAAATGGATATGATACATGTATATTTTTGAACGAGTTTGGAAAGGTTGCTGAAGGTCCGGGTTCCTGTTTCTTTATTGTAAAAAACGGAACAGTGATTACACCTCAACTGACAGATAGTGTTCTGGAAAGTATAACTAGAGATACAATTATAAAAATTGCAAAAGATAAAGGTTATCCGGTTATTGAAAGAACTATTGACAGAACAGAGCTTTATACTTGTGAAGAGGCATTTCTCTGTGGTTCTGCAATGGAGATTACTCCAGTATTAAGTATTGATAAATATATTATTGGGGATGGTAGTACAGGAAAAATTACAAAAGAATTACATCTTACATACCTTGATATAGCTAGAGGAAAACTTAAACAGTACGAAAACTGGGTTACACCAATTTACTGATGGGAGTTAGAAACATGAATAAAGAGTATGAGAAAGACAGAGTATCAGTCATAATACCAATATATAATGCTGAAAAATATGTGGAAAAGACTTTAGCGTCAGTATTTGCTCAATCGTATAGGAATATAGAAATTGTATTAGTAGATGATTGTTCCAAAGATAAATCAGCAGAAATAATTGCACAACTTAAGAAACAACATCCTGAGATAATATATTTTCTTCAACCGAAAAATATGGGAGCAGGTGCAGCCAGAAATAAGGCTTTAGAATTAGCAACAGGTCAGTATGTAGCCTTTTTGGATAGTGATGACTTGTGGCTTCCTGAAAAAACTGCAAGACAACTTGCACTTATGAAAGATAAGAAAAGCCCATTTTCTTATGCGGCGATAGAAATGATGGATGAGTCTGGGAAGACGATAAAGAAAAAAAGAAATATTAAAGAAACCTGTGATTACAGGTATCTGCTTCATAATACGGTTATTGCAACATCGTCAGTAATTATTGACAGAAATGAGTTGGGTGATTTTAGAATGCCATTACGTAGAGGTGGACAGGATTATGCAACATGGCTTAAGTTACTGAGAGATGGAACTGTTGCCTGTGGAATAAATGAAGTGCTAGTTAGATACAGAGTAGGAAGCAATTCTTTATCATCAAACAAGTTTAAGAGTGTTAAACAAGTATGGGAAATACAGACGCAGGATGAACAGATTAATCCTATTTTGGCCATGTTTCATGTTGGATGTTTTGCATTTAATGCACTTAAAAAATATATGATTTGATTGGAGACAATATGAAGTGACCTCACAATTGTAGATTCGTGGATTTACCTGTATGTATGATATTAGTTGATGAAAATAATATCAGGTAACAGGGATTACCGCATATAATAGGAGACCACTAATGAATAGTATAGTTTATGTAGGAGTAGGTGTCTATAAGGAAAGTTACACTTTATGTTGTTATCGTTATGATACCGATAAGGTTGAGTATAAACAGACAATACCTTCAGATTACAAGTTGATTCTGAAATACATGGAATCCATAAGAAAGGTATATGGAGAAGATGCAACTTTTATATGTGGATACGAAGCAGGATGATTAAGTTATTCGCGTTATCATCAGCTGAAAGACCATGTAGTAGACGGCAAGATTTACGGCGGATCATTGAGTTGTTGGTAATCATTCCACGAATAACAGAGTGGACAAAGCCAAGGAATGTTAGAGCTGAGACTCAGCCTCCATACCTAGTGTTAAAATTTAATGAAAGGAAAAGTTTGTGGTGATTTTTGAATTTACTCTTGACAAATGTCACTTCATAACAAGTGACAATGAGAAAAAATGTAGATTTTGTTTTTATTACATTAGTATATAGAAATTTTGAGGATCTGTATGATTTTTGTAACAGTTTAAAAAGAAATGTTGTTAGTTCATATGAAGTTGTAGTGGTAGATTCATTTTACGATGAAAAAACATCTGCTAAAATAAGCGAATGCTCAAAGGAACTTGAATGCCATTATCTTTGTACAAAAAATAAAGGATATGGACATGGAAATAATTGCGGGATTGATTATGCTCAAGATATGTTTGCATATAAATATATATTTATATGCAATCCAGATACAATTTTAAAAAGTAAATTGTCATACAATATGCTTAAAGAAAATGATATGTGTATTGCCCCTCAAATTATTGCCAGAAATGGTAAAAAACAGAATCCGTATTGGGTTTGCGAGAATAAATTATCAGAATTTTTGATTTATAAAGGATACAAAAAAAATAATAAATTTTTATTATATGCTGGTATCGGAATAAATAAAATAATCAGAGAATTATTTAATATCTATATTAAATGTTCAAGAAAAAGTAAAATTCCTATTTATGCATGTCATGGTAGTTTTTTTGCTATGAGTGAAAAATTTATTAAAGAAAGCAAATTTAAATATGATGAACAGATGTTTTTGTTCTACGAGGAGGCTTATCTAGCAAAGAAGATAAAAGATAATGATACAAAAATATATTATTACAAAAATATAATTGTTGATCATAAAGAAGATGGAAGCATGGATCTTGCAAATATAGAGGAATATTCGCATTTGAAAGATTCCTATATTTTGTATTATGAAAGGTATAAAAAATGAATACATATGCAGTTGTAATAGTTGCTTATAACCCAGATGAGAGAATCTTCTTAAGTGTAAAAAAACTTAATGAAATAGATAGTGTTGATAAAATTTATATTATAGATAATACTCCAAGAGGAAACACAGAAATAGGGTCATATTCCAAAAAGATAGTTTATATACCTTTGTTTAAAAATAAAGGTATTGCAGTTGCACAAAATATAGGATTAGACAGAGCCAGAATGGATGGTTATATATGGGCGATGACATTGGATCAGGATACGATAATTGAAAATGAATTACTAATAAAGTATGATGAATTTATAAAAAGAACGGACACGTCTAAAATAGGATTAATTAATACAGATTATTTTGATATCAATTCACAAAGATTAAAATATGACAACAAAGAGATGTTGTTTGTTGATGAAGTAATTAGTTCAGGATCATTTATCAATCTTGATGTATTTAAAAAGGTCGGAAAAATGGATGAAAGTTTTTTTATTGATCAGGTAGATAACGAATATTGTTATCGATTAAGAAAAAATGGTTATTCAATTGTAGTTCTTCCAGGAAAAGGATTCGAACATAGACTCGGTAATATTAAGCAAGTTTCATTTGGAAAAAGTGTTATTTATACATATAATCAGCCTCCAATTAGAGTGTTTTATAGAACAAGGAATACAATACTGTTTATAAAAAAATATCATGATAGAGAGCTTAGAACAACGAAATTAAAGGAACTTTTAAAAGACTTTATAAGATTATGGTTTGAAAAAAAAAGGATACTCAAAATCTTTATGTATATTAAGGGCATAATAATTGGTACTGTTTGGAGGTATTAAAAGATGATAATTTTGAGATTGATAGCAGCATTAACATTGGTATATGCTATATTTAGTATAATTAAAAAAAATAGCGGTCTAAGATTTCATCCTTTAAGCGTGTTTGCTTCGATTTGGATTATGGTAATATGGGGAACCTGTTCAACCATACAATTTAAGGTGCCATTTGAAAATGTCGTGTATTTTGCGATACTAATATTTGCTTCTGGAATCACTATTTTCTTGTGTAGTTATATGAAAAGCATTGATCATAGATGTTCTTGTGTGGAATATCAAAAGACAATTTGCAGTAATTATAGGGCGATAAAGATAACATTGATATTATGTATTTTATTTCGTATCCTACAGCTTTTTTATGATTTATATATTGTTAAGAAATTAGGTGGAACGATTTCTGTAGTATTTGGTGATGCACAGTGGTTAAGACAGGCTTACCTGAGTTATTCGTCAGATGCTATGCCTTTTGGGGCCAAACTGGTTTCGAATATATTAAATTATTTTGCAGAATTTGGAATAATAATTGCAGCATTATTATCATATTATGAAAAAAAATATTTTTCTGTGGTTTTAACATTGTTCTTTTCGTTATTACATGCTGTTTTCACTATGTCAAAAATGTCATTTTTTATGGATATTTGCTATGTGGTATCTTGTTTTGAAGTATTAATAAATGTAAATTCTGATTCTAGAGCTGGAATGTCTTCCCTGCAACAAAAAAAAGAAAATAAAAAAATGAGAAGAATGTTTTTGATAATTGGTATAGGAGCTATAGTTCTTCTAGGTGTGGTAAGCATGCAACGCGGCTATGGAACGGGTGATTCTTTTGCTAAACAGCTTTCTACTACATTTTCGAAAGCAATAACATATTTAGTAACTCCAACTATGGCTTTTTTTAAAGTGCTTGATATGAATATTGATTTATCATGGGGAACTAAAACTTTTAATGTGTTTTTCAAATTATTAGGATATGAATTTTCTACATTCGGTGCAATTGATGTTGGAACAGAAGATTCTACTGTATATACAATGAGCGGAATGTTTTATGCGGATTTTGGGATGATAGGAGGTTTGGTACTTACTGTTCTTTTTATTATTTTATGCTCAAAAATTTATATTAAAGTTTTAAACAAATTTTCTATTTCAGGATTATCATTGTTTATTAGCTTGAATACAATATTAATGATGTCATTTTTTACTTGGATGGGAAGAATAACTTTTTTCTGGACTTTTCCAATATTTATTAGTATATATAGTAAATTTTTTTTTAGGCGAGGTGAAAATAACGTATGATAATTTCAATTGTAAATCAACAAGGGCATAATTACGGAGATGAGGCAGCCGGTTGCGCATTAATTCAAGAACTTTGTAAAATTAGCGATGTTGAAAAAATTAATGTGTTTTACGCATCTGATTCGATAATACCTATCAGTCACATTAAAGTACAACATTACGTTGAGATTACATTGAAGAGCATGGGATTACACAACATAATGGTGTATCTTTTGTTTAATTTTAAAAATAGTTTAAATAATATTAGAAATAAAGAATTGCAACAATTTGTTGCAACAATTTTTCAAAGCGATATAGTGTTTGTTTCACCATGTGGTGCCAGTATAGGGATATATAAAGATTGGAGATATCTATTAAGATTATTAATTGTAACTAAAACAGGGAAATCCCCAATATTTCATTTTAATACAATTGGGAAAAGTGGAAATGTAATATTTGACTTTGTATCAAAATGTATATTGAAAAAATCAAAAGTGTACGTTAGAGAAAAAGCGTCATTTGAATATTTGAGAAAAATAGGAATAAACTCTATGGTTGGACCTGATTCAGCATTTTTATTATCTCAGATTAGTCCAAAAGAAAAGAAAGAGTTAGCATTTGTTCCGACTCATCTGGATGATTGGCATCCGTATTTCAAAAAGAGAAATATAGATAACTTTATATGTAAAAATATAATTCCGTTAATCGCATCTTTTGGAGAAAAATATAATATTAAAATTAAGATAATTCCGCATTTTAACCTTATAGAAGAAAAAGAATACTGTGAAACTATTCTAGAACATTTTAAGAAGGCAGGGCTAAAGGAAAACCAGGTTTACGTGTGTCAAAGTATAAATTCTTACATGGACTATGATTATGAAATTGCGAATAGTCGTTTTGTAATAGGTATGAGATATCATGCAATAGTTTTAGCTGCAAAAAATGCCACTCCATTTATTTCACTTGCTTACGAGAATAAAATGAAAGAGGTATCAACATACATGGGACAATGTGAATATTGTATTGATTTATTCGAAAAAGATTATGAAAAAATAATGAATCAAATTGCCTTGATGATGGATCAATTGCTTTTAAATGAAAATAAAATACAGAATGAGTTAGATTTTTTGTATATAGAAAAAAACAAAGAAGCAAAAAAAATTATCGAAAGATATTGTAAAAAAGAAGGACTATAGAGGTGAATAGAAAAAAAAGAACAGTAGTTAACGCAACCGTTGGAATATTTTATAAAATAGTTTGCATGGTTTTTCCATTTCTTATTAGGACCATAATTATAAAAATATTAGGTGATGAATATGCAGGATTAAATAGTTTATTTACATCTATAATATCAGCGTTAAGCTTAGCGGAATTAGGAGTTGGAAATGCTGTCGTATATTGTATGTATGAGCCGATTGTAAAAAAGCAAAACGATAAGCTGTGTTCATTGTTAAATCATATTAAAAAAATGTATAACATTATTGGAGCAATAGTTTTGTTTGTTGGTATTCTTATTACACCATTTTTAAAGTACTTGATAAAGGGCGATTATCCTGCAGATGTTAATTTGTATATATTGTTTTTTATGTATTTATTTAATTTGGTATTTGGATATTTTTTCTATGGATATACAACGTCATTGTTTTTGGCTCATCAGAGAAATGATGTAATTTCGATAACATCCTTAATAGTTTTTGTGATTCAATATATTTTACAAATATTAATTTTATTTCTTACACATAATTATATGTTATATATTTTGATTTATGCAATAATTGTAATACCACAAAATATTATATACAAGGTTGCATCAAAAAAGATGTATCCAGAGATAAGATGTCAAGGAAATATATCTGATCAATTAAAGAAAAAAATAAAGGTCGAAGTACTATCATTGCTGGGGCATAAAATTGGAGCGGTGATTCTTGTATCAATAGATAGTGCTCTTATTTCAGCGTTTTTAGGATTGTCTGAACTTGCAAAATATGGTAATTATTATTATATATATTCTTCAGTTATAGCATTAACAACAATAATTGCTCAAGGAATGCTTGCTGGAATTGGAGCTAAAATAGTTGATAATAAAAAGGCTACGTATGATTTATTTATGAAATTAAGCATGGCTTGGATGTTGATGGTTACAATATGTTCATCTTGCTTGATCGGCTTATTAAATCCCTTTATTGGTATGGTTTTTGGTAGAGAATACTGTTATTCTAAAATGGTTGTTTTAGTAATGGTGGTATATTATTTTAGCTGGCAGTTTAGAAATATGGGATTGATGTTTAAGGATGCAGCCGGTTTGTGGAGTAAAGATTGGTATAAACCATATATAGGAATGTTTATTAACCTTATCTTTAGTATTATTTTTTTAAAAATTTATGGAACGGTTGTAGCAGTTTTACTTCCTACTATTATAGTGATGGTTTTGTTATATTATCCTATTGAAACATTTGTGATACATAAGTATCTTTTTGATAAAAAAATGTGGAATTATATAATATGGACCATTGAATTTGTTGTGTTTTCGATTTTTACAGTTGGAATAAATAATTTTATATGTAATTATTTGATTAGAAACGAGTCAATCATTATTTTTATAATAAAAATGTTTATTTCAATAGCTGTCCCATCTATAACTTTTGTTGCTTTTTTTCACAAAACTGAACAATTCAAACTATTAAAAAGCGATATTAAATCCATAATAAAAATACAGAAATCATAATTATAAACAGAGTAGTTATTACAGTATGCCACAACAGGAAGGAAAATATATTATGAAAATCGCAGTAGCAGGAACAGGATATGTAGGCTTATCCATTGCAACATTATTGTCACAGCATAATGAAGTAATGGCAGTTGATATTATTCCTGAAAAAGTTGAAAAAATTAATAAAAAGATCAGTCCCATTCAGGATGAATATATTGAGAAGTATCTGAAAGAAAAAGAATTAAATCTTACAGCTACATTGGATGCGGAAGCGGCATATAAGAATGCAGATTTTGTTGTCATTGCGGCTCCGACGAATTATGACAGTAAGAAGAATTTTTTTGATACATCTGCAGTAGAAGCCGTAATAAAGCTGGTTATTGAATATAATCCGGATGCAATTATGGTGATTAAATCAACCATTCCGGTAGGCTATACTGCAAGTATCAGAGAAAAATTCCACTGTGATAATATTATTTTCAGCCCGGAATTCTTAAGGGAATCCAAAGCATTATATGATAACTTATATCCGTCCAGAATTATTGTTGGAACGGATGTACAGAATGCCAGACTTGTTAAGGCAGCCAATACTTTTGCGGGGCTTTTACAAAAAGGTGCAATCAAAGAAGATATCGATACCCTGATTATGGGATTTACAGAGGCAGAAGCGGTTAAACTTTTTGCAAATACATATCTGGCATTGAGGGTATCTTATTTTAATGAGCTTGATACTTATGCAGAAATGAAAGGCCTTAATACAAAACAGATAATAGAAGGTGTCTGTCTTGACCCAAGAATAGGTTCACATTATAACAATCCGTCATTTGGATATGGTGGCTACTGTCTGCCAAAAGATACGAAGCAGCTTCTGGCAAACTATGAAGATGTTCCGCAGAATATGATGTCCGCTATTGTAGAATCTAACAGAACAAGGAAGGACTTCATTGCTGACAGAGTTCTGCAGATGGCGGGATATTATGCATACGGAGATGAAAATACCTATGATGCTTCTCTGGAGAAAGAAGTGGTGATTGGTGTATATCGCCTTACTATGAAATCTAATTCTGATAACTTCCGTCAGTCATCTATTCAGGGTGTCATGAAACGTATTAAAGCGAAAGGTGCAACGGTTATCATTTATGAGCCGACACTGGAAGATGGAACAACCTTTTTTGGAAGCAGGATTGTAAATAACCTTGAAGAATTTAAGAAAATGAGCTGGTCAATAATAGCTAACAGGTATGATAAATGCCTTGATGACGTGGCTGATAAGGTATATACAAGGGATCTCTATGGCAGGGATTGACGTACGTAACTTTTGGTATTTGAGTATAGTGTATATATTCACTATACTTTTAATAGGATAAAGTTATATGAAGGAGAAAGTACAATGAAGGATAAGTTAATTAGTTTTTTTAGCAGATTTAAGCTTATGATAGTGGATATTTTAATAATATCTGCATCATGGGAGTTTGTGGTATTAGTTTCGCATACATCAATATCGTCCATGGATTTGAATGGATGCTTTTCTTTTGTTAAGTATCTTATGTTTGCTGGATGTATTGTATTGTTCAGAACACTGAACGGAATATACGGAAGTATCTGGAGATATGCTAATACAGCTTCATATCTAAGGCTGCTTTTGGCAGATATGAGTGCCGGTGTTGCTTTTTACATGATAGGCAGGATTAACAGGAGATACAGCATAGGATTTGCATATTCGTTACTGGTTCTTATGATTAATTATGTGGCTACGACAGCCAGCAGATATGTATATCAGATGTTATATGCATATGTTGGAAGAGTTAAGGACAGGAATAGTGACGCATACAGCAATAACAGAATTAATATTGCGATTGTAGGTGCGGGTAATGTAGGTGCGAGTCTGGCATCTTCCCTTATGAGAAATCCGGCGTCCCATTATAATCCGTATTGTTTTATTGATAAGGATAATAATAAGTCCGGCAACAGGCTTAATGGCATTAAGGTGTATAAGGAAAATGACAATATAATTGAGACAATTAAGAATATGCCCGTCCAGGAAATAATTATTGCAATTCCTGATGCCTCCACTGAACTGAAGAGCAGATTGTATGATTATTATAAGCAGACGGGATGCAAAGTTAAATTATACGATTATCCGGTTAATGGCAGTATTAAGGGTAAGAAACGTGCTCTCAGGGAATTTTCAATTGAAGATCTTCTTTTCAGGGAAGAAATTAAAGTTGATAGAGATAAGAACAGTAAGTTTTTTGGGAATAAGACAATACTTGTTACAGGCGGTGGAGGAAGTATCGGTTCAGAACTTTGCAGACAGATTGCGATGCTTAATCCTAAACGGCTTATTATTCTGGATATTTATGAGAATAATGCCTATGAAATTGAACAGGAGCTTATAAGAAAGTATGGAAGAGAAATTGATCTGAAGACATATATTGCTTCAGTTCGTGATGAAAAGCGTATTGATGAAATTTTTGCGGCAGAGAGACCGGACATAGTATTTCATGCAGCTGCACATAAGCATGTACCACTTATGGAAAATAATTCCTGCGAAGCAATTAAGAATAATGTTTTTGGCACTTATACAGTGGCAAATATGTCAGAAAAATATGGAGTACATAAATTTATTCTTATAAGTACGGACAAAGCGGTTAATCCTACAAATGTTATGGGTGCTTCAAAGCGTATGTGTGAGATGATTATCCAGTGCCGTAATGATAACAGATATAAGACAGAATTTGCGGCGGTAAGATTTGGTAATGTTCTTGGTTCCAATGGGTCTGTTATTCCTTTGTTCAAGCGCCAGATAGAAGCAGGCGGACCGGTAACGGTTACTGACAAACGCATAATCAGATATTTTATGACAATTCCGGAAGCTGTAGGACTTGTTATGGAGGCTGGTGCAATTGCTAAGAACGGTGAATTGTTTGTTCTTGATATGGGCAAGCCGGTTAAGATTCTTGACCTTGCGGAAAATATGGTAAGATTATCAGGTTATATACCTTACAAAGACATTAACATTGTTGAGGTAGGATTAAGACCGGGTGAGAAATTATACGAAGAACTTCTTATGAAGAATGAGAATCTCGATAAGACTGATAATGAAATGATTTTTATCGAGAAAGACAAGCCTTATACGAGAGAAGAAATCGAAAATAAACTTAAAATATTTCATGCTATATTTAGTCATGATTCCACTGATGCATATTATGAGAGCGTGATTAAGGCAGTTAAGGCAACAATTCCAACCTACCACAGACCGGAAGAGGTTAACAGGAATGCAGAACAAAGTGCGGAGATGCAGGTGGTTTGTGAAGCTGCTGCGACTGCAGAATAGCAGATATTATAAATACGGATATTCCATTTTCAGACAATATGTGGTATTGTCTGTATGGAAGATTCGTATTTTTTTTGACTATTGAAATGGAATTAGGTAGGATATGCAAATTATGAAGACAATATTAGTAGTTGATGATGACAGCAGGATGTTAAAGCTTTTAAATATGTATCTGGCACCGGTTTATAAGGTATGTTCCGCAAAAGGCGGGAGCATAGCAATTGAATTTTTGAAAAATCATAAACCTGACCTGATTATTCTTGATTATAAGATGCCGGGATTAGACGGACCGGCAACTTTTGATATGATAAAAAGTATGGATGGATGCGATAAAATACCCGTGATATTCCTAACGGGAGTTACGAACAAACACCTTATTAAAGAGTGTATGGACAAGAAACCGGCAGGGTATCTTGTCAAACCTGTGGCAAGGGAAGAACTTCTTGCAAAAGCCGGTGAGATTTTAGAAAAATTTATTGACTAATTTTTTTTATATGTTTATAATTAACGCATATAGATAAAACGTTGATGAGACGAGTAGCATAATATGAAGTGTCAGAGAGAAGCCGGGTGGTGTGAGGCTTTACGGATGTTATGTGAAGACTACCTCGGAGTGGCACCAATCCTGCCCGGTGATTCCGTTATAATCATAAGAGATGCCTGTGTTAAGGCGAACCTTGGGTGGAACCGCGATAATTATTGCCCCTTGCATTTAGCAAGGGGTTTTTTTGTATAACACAGGCACAAAAAGCGCATTATACATATTAGTATCTAAGGAGGCAATTTTTATGAGCAAAATCAAAGAAGGAACCAAAAAAGTAGCAGAGCTTATCGAAGCAGAACAGACAAGAACCAACAAAGAGTTAATCATTGCAGCCGCAGTATGTACTTTTGTCGGAATAATAATCGGATTTTTTATTGGAAAAACAACCACCAGCAAAAATACTGTAAAGAAATACAATCAGTGTTTTTCATATGATTTTGGTGATGAAGAAGAGAAAGAAGAGGCATAGAAATGATAGTAACATTAAAAGATGGCTCTAAGAAAGAGTACAGTGAAGCAATGTCGGTAATCGATATTGCAAAAGATATCAGTGAAGGACTTGCGAGAAACGCCTGTGCAGGAGAAATTAATGGCAAAGTCGTTGATTTAAGAACAGTTGTTTCAGAAGACTGCAACCTTAATATTCTGACATTTAATGATGAAGCAGGTAAAAAGGCATACTGGCATACAACCTCCCATGTACTTGCAGAGGCTGTTAAGAGACTTTACCCTGATGCAAAGCTTACAATCGGACCATCCATTGACGAAGGCTTTTATTATGACTTTGACTGTCCTGCATTTGACAGAGCAGCCCTTGATAACCTTGAAGCAGAGATGAAGAAGATTATAAAAGAAGGAGCATCCCTTGAAAGATTTGAACTCCCAAGAGAAGAAGCAATTAAGTTCATGGAAGACAGAGGAGAACCATATAAGGTTGAACTTATTAATGATCTTCCGGAAGATGCCGTAATATCATTCTACCGTCAGGGCGACTTTGTTGACCTTTGTGCGGGACCACATCTTATGAGCACCAAAGCAATTAAAGCAGTGAAACTGACAGCTTCATCTGCAGCATATTGGAGAGGCAACAGCAACAATAAGGTACTTACAAGAATTTATGGTATTTCGTTTACCAAAAATGATGACCTTAAAGCATACCTTGAGCACCTTGAAGATATCAAGAGACGTGATCACAATAAGCTGGGACGAGAGATGGAACTTTTTACAACAGTAGATGTTATCGGTCAGGGACTTCCTCTTATAATGCCTAAGGGTGAAAGAATCATCCGTACACTTCAAAGATGGATTGAAGACGAAGAAGACTCAAGAGGATATGTAAGAACTAAGACACCTCTTATGGCAAAGAGTGATTTATACAAAATATCAGGACATTGGGATCATTACAAAGACGGAATGTTTGTACTGGGTGATGAGGAAAAAGACAAAGAAGTTTTTGCTTTAAGACCTATGACATGCCCATTCCAGTATTATGTATATAAGGCAAGCCAGAAGAGCTACAGAGATCTTCCTTTAAGATATGGTGAGACATCCACACTTTTCAGAAATGAAGATTCAGGTGAGATGCACGGACTTACAAGAGTACGTCAGTTCACTATTTCAGAAGGACATCTTATTGTAAGACCTGACCAGATGGTTAAGGAATTTAAGGATTGTATCGCACTTGCACAGTATTGTTTAAGAACACTTGGAGTTGAGGAAGATGTAACATACCACCTTTCAAGATGGGACCCTGCGAACCCTGGCAATAAGTACATTGGCAAGCCTGAAGTATGGGAAGATACAGAACAGCATATCAGGAATGTTCTTAATGAACTTGAAATTCCGTTTGTTGAAGATATCGGTGAAGCTGCGTTCTATGGTCCTAAGGTGGATATTAATGCTAAGAATGTATACGGCAAAGAAGACACAATGATAACAATCCAGTGGGATGCTCTCCTTGCCGAACAATTTGATATGTATTATATAGATGAAAAGGGCGATAAAGTAAGACCTTACATCATTCACAGGACAAGTATGGGATGCTATGAAAGAACACTTGCATGGCTTATTGAAAAATATGCCGGAATGTTCCCAACATGGCTTTGCCCTGAACAGGTAAGAGTGCTTCCTATATCTGATAAGTATGCAGATTATGCAGATTCTGTTGCCGCAAAGATTCGTGAACATAAGATATATGTAGAGGCAGATCACAGAGCTGAAAAGCTTGGCTATAAGATTCGTGATGCAAGACTTGCAAGAGTCCCATATATTCTTGTAGTTGGAGAAAAAGAACAGGAGACAGGAGCAGTTTCCGTTAGAAGCAGATTTTTAGGAGACGAAGGACAGAAAACGCTGGAACAGTTTATTAACGATATTTGTGAAGAAATCCGTACAAAGGCAATTCGTAAAATCGAAGTAACTGAATAAAATTATATACAATATAACACTTGAAATTTTTGTCTGAATATGAGATTATAAGACTAATTGTGGAGCTGTATTATGGCAGATACTAAAGTGCTCCGCAAAGTGATTTTTTACAATTCGAAAGGAGTTACATAATGATTTACACACAGGAAATCAAGAATATGTGCCCAGTAGCACAGGGCGTTCATCATGGCGCTGCACCTTGTCCTACAGAAGGTAACTGGGTTCAGTACAAGGAAATCAAAGACATTTCAGGCTTTACACATGGTATTGGCTGGTGTGCACCACAGCAGGGAGCCTGCAAGCTTTCTCTTAACGTAAAGAACGGAGTTATCCAGGAAGCTTTAGTTGAGACAATCGGATGTTCAGGTATGACACATTCAGCAGCTATGGCAGCAGAGATTCTTCCGGGTCTTACTGTTCTTGAAGCAATGAACACTGACTTGGTATGTGACGCAATTAATACAGCAATGAGAGAACTTGCTCTTCAGATTATCTACGGAAGAACACAGTCAGCATTCTCAGAAGATGGTCTTGCAATTGGTGCAGGTCTTGAAGATTTAGGAAAGGGACTTCGTTCACAGGTTGGTACAATGTACGGAACACTTGAGAAAGGTCCTCGTTACCTTGAAATGGCAGAAGGTTATGTAACTGGAATTGCTCTTGATGCTAATGATGAAATCATCGGTTATCAGTTCGTTTCACTTGGTAAGTTCACAGATTTCGTTAAGAAGGGTGATGAACCAAACGTAGCTTGGGAAAAAGCAAAGGGTCAGTATGGCCGTGTTGATGATGCAGTTAAGATCATTGACCCAAGACAGGAATAGGAGGTAACGACAGATGGCATTATTTGAATCATATGAAAGAAGAATTAACCAGATTAACGCAGCTTTAAACAGCTATGGAATTTCTTCTATTGAAGAAGCAGAGAAGATTACAAAGGATGCTGGACTTGATGTGTATAACCAGATCAAGAAGATTCAGCCAATTTGTTTTGAAAATGCATGTTGGGCTTACATCGTAGGTGCAGCAATCGCAATTAAGAAAGGCTGCAGAAAAGCCGCTGACGCAGCAGCAGCAATCGGAGAAGGACTTCAGTCATTCTGTATTCCTGGTTCAGTTGCAGATACACGTAAAGTAGGTCTTGGACATGGTAACCTTGGTAAGATGTTACTTGAAGAAGAGACAGAATGTTTCGCATTCTTAGCAGGTCATGAGTCATTCGCAGCCGCTGAAGGTGCTATCGGTATTGCTGAAAAGGCTAACAAAGTACGTCAGAAACCTTTAAGAGTTATTCTTAACGGACTTGGTAAAGACGCAGCTAAGATTATTTCAAGAATTAACGGATTTACATTTGTTGAGACAGAGTACGATCCATACACAAATACAGTTAAAGAAGTAGAAAGAATCGCATATTCAGACGGACTTCGTTCTAAAGTAAACTGCTACGGCGCTAATTCAGTTCCGGAAGGTGTTGCAATCATGTGGAAAGAGAATGTTGACGTATCTATCACAGGTAACTCAACTAACCCTACAAGATTCCAGCATCCTGTTGCAGGTACTTACAAGAAGGAAAGACTTGAAGCAGGCAAGAAATACTTCTCAGTAGCTTCAGGCGGTGGAACAGGTAGAACACTTCATCCTGATAATATGGCAGCAGGTCCTGCTTCATACGGTATGACAGATACACTCGGACGTATGCATTCAGATGCACAGTTCGCAGGTTCATCATCAGTTCCTGCCCATGTAGAAATGATGGGTCTTATTGGTGCCGGTAACAACCCAATGGTTGGTATGACGGTTGCAGTTGCCGTTTCTATTGAGGAAGCAGCACAGGCTGGTAAATTCTAATTTAAATTATAAGAAAGACCTGTTTACAGGTTTTGTGGGTCTTACCATAATAAATAATATTATTATGGTAAGACTTGTTTTTTATAGCTTTGATGATAAGGAGATAATGTATTATGGTTTTTACTAATAGTGAATGTATTGGATGTAATAAATGTATAAGAAGCTGCCCTGCTGAACTGGCAAATGTAGCAGAAGGGGAACGTATTGAGGTTAACGCAGATGCATGTATTTCATGTGGAGGTTGTTTTGATAATTGCAGACATGGGGCGAGAGATTATGAGGATGATACACAAATGTTCCTTTCGGATATTGAAAAAGGGAAAAAATATTCAGTTATCGTTGCACCGGCATTTATTGCAAATTATCCTAAAGAATATAAGAAAATTTTTGGATACCTTAAGAAAAAAGGAGTAGTGGAAATTTACCCTGTGGCATTCGGCGCAGACATAACTACATGGGCATATATAAGATATATTAATAAAACAGGAAGAAAGGGACTTATTTCACAACCATGTCCTGCTATCGTAAATTATATTGAACATTATAAGCCGGAACTTATCAATCTGCTTATGCCGGTTCAAAGTCCGATGATGTGTGAGGCAATATATCTTAAGAAATATATGAATATAAAAGAAGAACTTGTATTTCTGAGTCCTTGTATGGCCAAAAAAGATGAAATTAACGATAATAATACACATGGACTTATAAAATATAATGTTACCTTCAAAAAATTGCTCGAAGCAATTAAAGGCAGGTACGAAGATTGTGAAGAATATGATGAGATAGTTAAGTATGGGCTTGGAATCAGATATCCACATCCGGGAGGACTCAAGGAAAATGTTGAATTTTTCCTTGGAAATGTTCCTGTTATTCAGGTAGAGGGAGAGCAGGAAGCATATAAGTTTTTAAAGGAATATAATAAGGAATCAGCAGAAAAAGCTTTTATGGTAGATATATTGAATTGTCAGAAAGGCTGTGTCAGAGGAACCGGAACCGATGAAGGCATAAGTGAACTGGATATTGAAATTGCAATCAATAAAATGAAAGATGTTGTCTCAAATGAACCGGTTAAGAAAAAGATGTTGGGAAAAAGAAATATCAATCCATGGAACAGCAGCCTGACATATAAAGAAAGATGGGATGCTTTTGACAGACAGTTTTCAAAACTTAATCCTGAGGATTTTAGCAGAAAATACACAGACAAATCAATTGAAGCTACTAAGCCTTCGCCAAAAGAATTAGAAAATATATACGCATCCATGCATAAACAGACTGATGAAGAAAGAAAAATTGACTGTGGCTGCTGCGGATATGATTCTTGTGAATCTATGGCTTATGCAATATATAACGGCGTTAACAAAAAAGAAAATTGCATTTATTATAATAAGAGAGTTGCTGAAATTGAAAAGCTTGAAGTTGAAGAGTTACATAAAAATAATCTTGAAGAACAGAGACTGCATAATGAGAAACTTAAAGATATAATTGAAAAATTCGGACATCTTAGTTCGGGTGTGTCTGAACTTGCAGAAGCAAATGAACTTACGGCACAGGATGCCACAAGCATTACCCAGGTTGTAACAGATATATCTGATGAATGTAATGCAATCAGAAACCGGCTTACCATATTCTCTGATTTTATCAAGGCATATAATGAAAGCAATAAAGAGATAAACGATATTGCTAACCAGACTAATCTGTTAAGTCTGAATGCATCTATTGAAGCAGCAGGAGCCGGAGAGGCAGGAAAAGGATTTGCTGTTGTTGCCGGCAGTATAAGGGAACTTGCAGATACTACCAAGAAACTTATTGAACAGAACAGGGTACAGGCAGAAAATACGGTGCCAAAAATAAAGGCAAGCATAGAATCAATTGTCAGCCTTTTATCATCAATTGATGAGATGAATAATCGTATTACTAATATAGCGGCAACTACGGAGGAAATCTCAGCCCAGTCTGAAAGTATCCAGACTTTAAGCAATGAAATACAGGAACAGGTAAAAGACATTTAATTTCAGGAGACATTATGGGAAATCACATTTTTATATCACATTCGTCATCAGATGCAAAGCAAGCGGAGGCTTTGTGCGGCTATCTTGAAAAAAGAAATAAAAAATGCTTCATAGCACCAAGAGATATACGCTCAGGACATGAATATGCCGAGGAACTGCTTGATGGCATAGATAATTCTTATGTTGTTATTTTGATGCTTTCAGAAAAATCCAATACTTCTCCACATGTTTTAAGGGAAATAGAACGTGCGATAAGCAAAAATATTCCCGTTATTGTATATAAAATGGAGAATGTAACCCTTTCCAAATCATTGGAATATTTTCTCATGACACATCAGTGGATGGATGCTAAAGACAGCATGGATTATGAAAGAATATATGAAAGCGTATGCGGATTTTCAGACGGTAATACCGGTAGCGTTAAGCCTGCGGAAAATGATATAAAAAAAAGAAAAAAAGCACCTGTAATTATCGGGATGGTGCTAGGAATAATTATTGTCGGATTAGTGGTATTTTTTATATGCCGTCCTAAGAATAATGATGCACCATCCCAAAATATAAATAATGATGTAGATTATGGAATAAAAACCGGAGATACATTTGAAATTGGAACATATAATGATGAAAAAATAGCCTGGAGTGTTTTGAGGATTAATACTGATGGTACAGCAGTCCTTGTTGCGGATAAAATTCTCACATTTAAGGCATATGATGCTTCTGAAAGCGGGGCTTCCTACGAGTACAATGGAGAGACTTATCTGCCATCCGCTGCCAATGCTGAAGATTTTGAACTTCTGGTACAGACACAGGGCAACAATGACTGGAGCACCTCTAATATAAGAACCTGGCTTAACAGTGACAGCAAGGTTGTAGAATACAAAGACGGAATTCCGGTGTCAAAGGCAATGGCAGACAGAATGAACGGTTATAATACAGAGCCTGGTTTTTTATATGGATTTACGGATGATGAAAAAAATATTCTGACAGAGGTCGGAAATAAGACAAAAGAATATTATAAAACCAATGGTAAAGAAATTGTTTCTAAAGATAAGGTATACCTTCTTACCAAAGCGGATATCGATGATTTTGAAAAAGCCGGCATAAGTATATATGCTTCACCTACTGATGCAGCTGTTAAGAATAGCGAAAGCAGTTATTACAAGGAATATAAAGATATGTTACATATGGCTGAATACTACTGGTGGTTAAGAGAACCTGTGGAAGGAACACCTTATAAATGCTATTTTGTAACAAGTGGTTATGAACAGGATATGTTTGCAGCGAGGTCGGTTAATGTTGAAAGCTTTGGAATAAGACCGGCAATAACAGTTGATATTGCAGCTCTTTGCAAATATACGGAGGAGAAGTAATGAAATTATCAAATCTTAACAAATACAATGAAATTGTAATACAGATGCACAATAACCCGGACGCAGATGCGGTGGGTTCAGGTTTTGCTTTGTATAAATATTTTAAAAGCATTGGAAAAAATGTCAGGCTCATATATGGAGGCAATTTGAAAATTACCAAAAGCAATATTGTTTTATTGCTTGATTCCATGAATATTCCTGCGGAAAATGTAACAGAACTTGATTATGTGCCTGAACTTTTGTTGACGGTGGATTGCCAGTATGGAGAGGGTAATGTCCAGAAGTTTGATGCTGAAAATATAGCCATGATAGATCATCACAATACAGGCAGACTATCCGATGATATGAGTGAGATACGGAGCCACCTTGTAAGCTGCAGTACCATTTGTTATGATATGCTGAGAAAATCAGGGGTGGATATTAATTCCGATATTGATATGGCAACGGCACTTTATTACGGAATGTTTATGGACAGTAATGGTTTTGCAGAAATAAGACATCCTCTCGAACGTGATATGATTGACTTCCTCAAGATTAATAAGAGCCTTATTAAAAGATTATGCCATACCAATTTTACACTTAGTGAATTAGAGACAGCCGGAATTGCCTTGTTAAGATACAGTTATGATGAAAATAAAAGGCTTACCATAATTAATTCAAAACCATGTGACCCTAATATACTAGGGGTTATCGGGGATATGGTATTGCAGGTTGACAGCGTTGATGTAAGTATTATATATAATGATTGCCAGGATGGCTATAAGTTATCCATAAGAAGCTGTGCCGTAGAAGTGGCAGCCAATGATTTTGCCGCTTTTCTTACCAAAGACATCGGAAATGGTGGCGGACACATTGATAAAGCCGGTGGATATATCAGTAAGAAGAAATTCAGGGAAAAATATGGTGATGAAGGAATAGACACGTATTTCTTTGATAAAGTAAGCGAATTTTATGACAGTTTTGATGTAATTAATGCAAAAGATGGTATCAAGGACCATTCAGACTTTGAGCTATATGAAAAGAAAAATCTGACGTATGGCTTTGTCAAAACAACAGATATGTTTGAGACAGGAACAGAGTGTAAGGTAAGAACTTACGAAGGCGATGTTTTTGTTGTGGCAGATGACAGAATTTACATAATGATAGGTCATGAAGGCGGTGCGTATCCGATTGAAAAAGAGATTTTTGAAAGAAAATACACTGCGGGAGACAAAACATACTGCATGGAATTTGAGTATTCTCCGTCGGTAATTAATCTTTTGACCAATACCTCAGAGGAACTTATGCCGCATTCAAAAGAATGTTCCAGCAATAACAGTTCCAGAATATATGCCAAAAAGCTTACAAAAGCAACAAAAGTGTTTACAAAATGGGATTATGAGACATATATGCTTGGAAATATAGGAGACTATATATGCTATCCTGAAGATGATGATAAAGATATTTACATTATCAAAGGTAATATCCTTGATGAGACTTATAATAAGATAAATATGTAATTGTAATTTATCCTTCCATTGAGACATATATACTTTTTACCTTAAGAATGAGAAGTCATAATTATCGTTCCTTTTCACCGTTTTTTTAGTGTAATTATAACCCAGAATTATCAATTTCTCAATAAGGGAATATTATAAATATATAGGTAAAAAGGGGATTATTATGAGCAGGGTTTTATTATCAGGTGATAATCAGATAACATGGCCTTTTGGTAAACATGGAGGCTGGTCAAAGGGTATAGATATTGTAAGATTTGAGAACAGATTGGAAAAAATAACGGTTCATACTGCCGGAAAAGTTATTAAGACTGTTAATTACCTTGACGGAACCAACAAAATACTGGATAAAGAAGGAATGGGATACGGTAATTACGTTATGGTGCTTCACAAAGGCAATCTTGTTACATTGTACGGACATCTTGAACATGTCACAGTTAATGAGGGACAGGAAATAAAGCAGGGAACTGTTATAGGATATATGGGCAACACAGGAATAAGTTACGGTGCACATCTTCATTTCGAGATAAGAAAATACAACAGGTCATTGGAAAACATAAATCTCCATAATAAAGACTATTTTGGATTCATTGATCCTGAACCATACCTTAATACCGGTCTTCCTATAGGGGAGGAAAAGTATGAGAGGGTACAGATAGGTTCTTTTTTATCGGAGAATAATGCAAAACGTCTTGTGGAACATATGCAAAAATCAGGATATCAGGCAATAATCAAAAAATATGGAATGTATTACAGAGTGCAGGTAGGCGCATACACCATCCATATTAATGCTGTCATAATGGCGGAAAAGATGAAAGCACTTGGATATAAAGACGCATATATAACCACCTATTAAAAAAATGCTTGCAATATACGATTTTAGAGATAAAATATAGTTTAGAAAAAAGGAAATGGTGATAGTTATGTATGAAAATTTAAAGGACCTGGCAATTATACTTGCCGCAGCAGAGATTTTTGGATTGGTAGCACGTAAACTTAAACTTCCCCAGGTTGTGGGACAGATACTTGCAGGATTGCTTGTAGGACCGATACTTGGATGGGCCAGCAATACATCATATATTCAGATATTTGCTGAAGTGGGAGTTGTACTTCTTATGTTCTCGGCAGGACTTGAGACTAATTTAAAGACACTTGTAAAAACAGGCCCTGTAGCTGTATTTATGGCATTTATGGGTGTAATTGTGCCTCTGATTTTTGGTACAATCATAGGATATTTCTGGTATGGAGTTGAATCAATCGGGACAGCCAAGTTTTTCCAGGCAGTATTTATCGGTGTAATAATGACGGCAACATCCGTAAGTATTACGGTGCAGACGCTTAAGGAACTGGGAAAAGTTGATACAGAGCTCGGAACTACAATTGTCAGTGCGGCAATTGTGGATGATGTAATCGGAATTATGGTGCTTTCGATAGTACTTGGAGCAGCGGGTGGTTCAGATGAACCGATAGGAATGGTTATTCTTAAAACAGTATTATTCTTTGTAGCATCAGGTTGCTTTGGCTTCCTTCTTTACAAACTGTTTTCATGGATTGATAAAAGATGGCCACATAGAAGAAGAATTGTCATTTTAAGTATAGTATTCTGTTTTGCACTTTCTTATGTTGCGGAAAAGGTATTTGGCGTTGCCGAAATCACAGGTGCTTTTATAGCAGGTGTTATCCTTTGTAATATTGAAGATTCACAGTATGTTGACAGGCGTGTCAATATCGGTTCGTATATGTTTTTCGGTCCGTTGTTTTTTGCAAGCATAGGACTTAAGACAGATTTATCGAGTATGACTTTAGGTCTTCTTGCTTTCAGCGGCTTATTTATTGTAGGTGCAATCGCAGGTAAGATAGTGGGTTGCGGCTTTGCGGCAAAAGTTACAAAACACACATGGAAAGAGTCATTAATTGCAGGAGTCGGTATGATGACAAGAGGAGAAGTTGCACTTGTTGTCACACAGAAGGGACTTGATTCAGGACTTGTTAAACCGGAATATTTTGCACCTGTAATTTTACTTATTATAGTATCTTCGGTGATAACTCCGATTTTGTTGAAACTGCTCTTTTCAGACAAAAAGCAAAAAGAAGAGGTGGCATAACAGGTGCTCAACAAAGAATTTGAAATAGCCGGTGATAAAGAGCTTGCAGATACAAAAGAATGGTTTTTCAGGGAAAATGTACGTCTTGCAGAAGAAAAAGAACTTATATTTGAGGAAAGACGTAAACTTGAACATGAATTCAGAATAAAACATGATACGCTGGATAAAAAAATATCCATTGCGAAATTGAAGATAGTGCAGCTTGATGAAGCTACCAAACTTGTTGAAAAGAAATTGGCGGCGCTTGAAGAAGAATATGTACATCTTGCCATTGAAAAAAACAAGCTGGCAGAAGAACGGAGTACTTTTGAAACAATCAGAAAAAACAAGAGGACTTCAACGGTTACATACAGCGGCATGGATATTCTTTTTAAAGGAGTGAGAAGCGAATCGGCATTAAAGAAGCGTTATAGGGAACTGATGAAAATATTTCATCCTGATAATCAGGACGGTGACGATTCGGTAATTCATGCAATTAATATAGAATATGACAGGCTGAAAAAAGTATATGGTTAATCTAAACCGATTGACAAGTATATTAATTGTGTTAAAATATAACAGATGGGCGATTGCCTAATATTATATATGTATATATGAGGTAGAACAATAATGAGACAGATGGTTTTATCCTTATTAGTTAATAATGAAGCGGGTGTAACAAGCAGAATTTCAGGCTTGTTTACCAGAAGAGGATACAATATTGACAGCATTACAGCAGGCGTGACAGGTGATAAGAATATATCAAGAATCACAGTTGTTGTAGAAGGCGATGAGAATGTGCATGAGCAGGTTATCAAGCAGCTTTCAAAGCTTGAGGATGTTATTGACATCAAGGAACTTAAGCGTGAGGATTCGGTATGCAGGGAACTTATTCTTGTCAGAGTTGCCGTTAACGAAATTCAGCGTCCGGAAATTGTATCTGTTGCAGATATTTTCAGAGCCAAGGTAATTGATGTGTCTATGGATTCTATGGTGCTTGAACTGACAGGCGATAAGTCCAAGATAGATGCGTTCCTTGAACTTTTGGTAGGATATCAGATTCTTGAGATTGCAAGAACCGGTCTTACAGGTCTTAGAAGAGGCAATAAGAGAAATCAGTAATATGGTTTTAGCTGGGATACCCCAGATGAAATACTTAACTTAAGTTATAACAGGAGGAATTTTTTAAAATGTCAGAAGCAAAGATTTTTTATCAGGAAGACTGTAATTTATCAGCATTAGATGGTAAGACAATTGCAGTTATCGGCTATGGCAGCCAGGGACATGCTCACGCATTGAATGCGAAAGAATCAGGATGTAACGTTATTATCGGTCTTTACGAAGGCAGTAAGTCATGGGCAAAGGCTGAGAAGCAGGGCTTTGAAGTATATACAGCAGCAGAAGCTGCAAAGAGAGCAGATATCATTATGATTCTTATTAATGATGAATTACAGGCAGATATGTACAAGAAAGACATCGAGCCTAACCTTGAACCGGGCAACATGCTTATGTTCGCTCATGGTTTCAATATCCACTTTGGATGTATTAAGCCACCGGCAGACGTTGATGTTACTATGATAGCTCCTAAGGGACCTGGACATACAGTACGTTCAGAATACCTTGCAGGTAAGGGTGTTCCTTGTTTAGTAGCTGTTGAACAGAACGCAACAGGTAAGGCACTTGACATCGCATTAGCTTACGCTTTAGCAATCGGCGGAGCAAGAGCAGGTGTTCTTGAGACAACATTCAGAACAGAAACAGAAACAGACCTTTTTGGTGAGCAGGCAGTTCTTTGCGGTGGTGTTTGTGCATTAATGCAGGCAGGTTTTGAAACACTTTGCGAAGCAGGATATGATCCAAGAAATGCTTACTTTGAATGTATCCATGAAATGAAGCTTATTGTTGACTTAATTTACCAGTCAGGTTTTGCAGGAATGAGATATTCAATTTCCAATACTGCTGAATACGGCGATTATGTAACAGGTCCTAAGATTGTTACAGAAGATACTAAGAAGGCTATGAAGAAGATTCTTTCAGATATCCAGGACGGAACATTTGCTAAGGAATTCTTATTAGATATGTCTCCAGCAGGACGTCAGGTTCACTTCAAGGCTATGAGAAAGCTTGCAGCTGAACATCCATCAGAGAAGGTTGGCGAAGAAGTTCGTAAACTTTACAGCTGGAATAACGAAGAAGATAAGTTAGTTAATAACTAATTCTTGGAAATATAATAAAAGACTGACACAGGCAGTTCCCTGATTAGGGAACTGTCTTTTTTTGTAATTTTTGAAAAAATATTCGTGTTTTTTAATGTAAAAAAACAATAAAAACACATTGATTTTTACACGAATATCTGCCATACTATACTTAGTACCTTTAAGGAGGGTGGATTATGTATAGGAAAATTATGGGATTTTTGAAAGAATGGAAAGAAAGCGAACATCGTAAGCCTCTTATTTTACAGGGAGCAAGACAGGTAGGAAAGACATATTCCATTCTGGAGTTCGGACGTACTGATTATGAAAATGTGGCATATTTCAATTTTGAGACCAATCCGAAGCTTGGTGATACCTTTGAGGAAAATATCAGCCCTGATTATCTGATACCAATTTTGTCACATATTGCAGGGCAGACTATTGTAAAAGAAAAGACACTGATAGTATTTGACGAAGTGCAGCTTTGCGAAAGAGCATTGACTTCACTCAAATATTTTTGCGAAGATGCTTCTGATTATCATATAATTGTTGCGGGAAGTCTGTTGGGAGTTGCTGTTAATAGGACTAAATTCTCTTTCCCTGTAGGAAAGGTTGATATGAAAACACTTTATCCTATGGATATGGAAGAATTTATGCTGGCACTCGGTGAAAAAGATTTAACAGAACAGATAAAAAAGTGTTTCAATACAGATACACCATTGCCGTCAGCTTTGCATGATGCCGCAATGCAGCTCTACCGCCAGTATCTCGTAGTAGGTGGTATGCCGGAGTGTGTGATGCAATTTGCCGAAACAAAAGATTATATCCTTGTACGTCATACCCAGGATACGATACTTGCAAGTTACCGTAATGATATGAGTAAGTACAACAAACTTAACGAAATCAAAAAAACCAGACTTGCCTATGATAACATTACTGTCCAGCTATCAAAAAAGAATACCCGTTTCCAATATAAACTGATTAAAAAAGGCGGAAGGGCTTCTGAATTTGAAAATGCCATTGAATGGCTTTGCTTGTCAGGAATTGTATCGCAGGTTTACAAGGTTGAGCAGGTTAAAAAACCTTTGGAAAATTACCGCAATATTGATGCATTTAAGATTTATGTATCGGATTTAGGTTTGCTTTGTGCAAAAAAAGATTTGGCAGCGAATGATATTCTTTATATGGTTGAGGAAATCAATGATTTTAAGGGCGGTATGGCTGAAAACTATGTTAATGTGCAGCTTACAATTAATGGCTACAATACTTACTATTGGGAGTCGGAGCGTGGGGCTGAAATTGATTTTATTATTCAGCGGGATGGCAGACTTATACCTATTGAAGTAAAATCTGCTGACAATACCAGAGCTAAGAGTTTAAAAGTATACATGGACACTTACAAACCTGATTATGCCATTAAACTATCTTCCAAAAACTTTGGATTTGAGGATAATAAGAAAATCGTTCCTCTATATGCCGCATTTTGTATTTGAAAATAATCTACACCAATACGTTAAATTTCTTATCGGATTTTTTCTCATTCACATAATCGAGAAAATCCATAACGTGAGGATTGGGCATGCGCCTATAGGAATAGGCGAAGCACACCTCACGTTTTTCTATTTCGGGGAGACCTGTATTGTATTCCACTAACAGTCCGTTACCAAGTTCTTTTTTAACAAATTCCTTGATAACACAGCCGATACCGATGCCTGTTTTGGCAAATTCTATAAGAAGTTCCATATTGTCGGTTTCCATAAGATTGAATTTTTCATAAAATCTGGCAGGGATATATCTGTCTACATATTGCCTGGTAAGATTTTCCTTATTAAGCATCATAAGGTTGGCATCATTTCTTTTTGCCATATTGGAGAGATATTCCCTAGTGGCAACAAAGGTATCGTGCATATATCCGAGACTTAAGCAGGAAAGGGTTGAATTATCAGGCTTGGCAATCAGACCGAGGTCAACGTGGTTCTGCTGGAGAATATCAGTTGTTTCTCTTGAAGAGTGACATTCTATTGAAATGCGTATGTGAGGGTGGTCCTTGGTGTATAGGGAAAGATAAGGCAGAAGAATATATTTGCATAAGGTACTGCTGACACCGATTTTAATATGTCCCGTGCCAAGGCTGTTACGCTCTCTGATAACCGACTCGCCCTCATCGATATATTCAAAAGCATTTTTTATACGGTCATAAAGAATAAGTCCGTCATCTGTAAGGCGGACACCCTTTTTGCTTCTTACAAAAAGACTGACTTCAAGGGACGCTTCCAGTCTGGAAATTGCTTTACTTACGGCAGGCTGGCTTATAAAGAGAGTCTTAGCTGCGCCAAGGGTGCTTCCGGCTTCGGCAACGGCAAGAAATATATTGTATAAAGATAAATTATTGTTCATTATATAACCTCACGTTATAATAAATATGTATAATATGTATTTTTATTATAATAAAAAATATGCTAAAATACAACCAGAATAAAAAAAGGAGATTTTTATTATGGGAATGACAATGACACAGAAGATTCTTGCAGCTCATGCAGGTCTTCCTGAAGTATCGGCAGGTCAGCTTATAGAAGCTAAGTTAGACCTTGTACTTGGTAATGACATCACTTCACCTGTGGCAATCCATGAGATGGAGAAGATGAATACCAAAACAGTATTTGACAAAGATAAAATCGCACTCGTTCCTGACCATTTTGTTCCTAACAAGGATATTAAATCGGCAGAACATTGTATGTGTGTAAGAAATTTTGCAAAAAAGCACGACATTACCAACTATTTTGAAGTTGGTGAAATGGGTATCGAACATGCTCTTTTGCCTGAAAAAGGACTTACGGTAGCAGGTAACGTTATTATCGGTGCGGATTCACACACTTGCACATACGGAGCACTAGGTGCATTTTCGACAGGTGTAGGTTCAACTGATATGGCAGCCGGAATGGCTACGGGACTTGCATGGTTCAAGGTTCCTTCAGCAATTAAATTCGTACTTACAGGCAAACCTGCCAAGTGGATAAGCGGTAAAGACATTATTCTTCACATAATTGGAATGATCGGCGTAGACGGTGCTTTATACAAATCAATGGAATTTGTAGGTGACGGTATAAAATACCTTTCTATGGATGACAGATTTACAATCGCCAACATGGCAATTGAGGCCGGCGGAAAGAATGGTATTTTCCCTGTGGATGATCTTACAATCGAGTACATGAAAGAACATTCCACAAAAGAATACACTGTATATGAAGCAGATGAAGATGCAGAGTATGATGCAGAATATGTAATCGACCTTTCAGCGTTAAAGCCAACAGTTGCTTTTCCACATCTTCCTGAGAATACACATACCATTGACGAAGGTTTTGACATGGCAATCGACCAGGTAGTAATCGGTTCATGTACTAACGGAAGACTTGACGACCTTAGAATTGCAGCAGAGATCCTTAAAGGACATAAGGTTAAAAAAGGAATCAGGACAATTATAATTCCTGCAACACAGAAGATTTATCTCCAGGCTATTGAAGAAGGCCTTGTTAAGACATTTATTGAGGCAGGAGCAGTTGTGAGCACACCTACATGCGGCCCATGTCTTGGCGGTTATATGGGAATTCTTGCAAAGGGAGAACGTTGCATATCAACTACTAACCGTAATTTTGTAGGACGAATGGGACACGTTGAATCAGAAGTATACCTTGCAAGCCCGGCGGTTGCGGCAGCTTCGGCAATTACGGGTAAGATTTCATCACCTGAGGAGGTAATGTAAAATGAAAGCACATGGAACAGTATTTAAATATGGCGACAACGTAGATACGGACGTAATAATTCCTGCAAGATATCTTAATTCATCAGACCCTGCGGAACTTGCAACACACTGTATGGAAGATATTGATAAGGACTTTGTTAAGAATGTAAAAAAAGGTGACATCATTGTTGCAGATAAGAACTTCGGATGCGGTTCTTCGAGGGAACATGCACCTATAGCTATTAAGGCAGCAGGCGTAAGCTGCGTAATTGCAGAGACATTTGCAAGAATTTTTTATAGAAATGCGATTAATATCGGACTTCCTATTATTGAATGTCCTGAGGCGTCAAAGGGAATCGAAAACGGTGATGATGTAGAAGTGGATTTTGACAGCGGTATCATCTACAACAGAACAAAGGGCACTGAATTTAAAGGTCAGGCGTTCCCTCCTTTCATGCAGAAAATAATTGCGGCAGAAGGACTTATTAATTACATCAACAATAAATAAAGGAGACAGCCATGAGAATAGGAATATGTCAGACAGATATTTTTTTTGAGGATAAAGAACGTAACCTCAATGCAGCGGAAAAATATATAAAAGCAGTGTCTGACAGTAAGGTCAGGCTTGCCCTTTTTCCCGAAATGAGCATGACTGGTTTCACCATGAAGCCGGAGTGCTTTTATGAAGATGAAAAAGGACGGACGTATTCCGTAATAGCAAAACTCGCCTCAAAATATAATATTTATATCGGTTATGGTTATATAAGCCGCAAAAATAGCGGATATTATAACACTTATGTTATTATTGATAATCTTGGAAAAATAATATGCAGCTATGACAAGATTCATCCGTTTACTTATGCAGGAGAAGACAGGGTCTATGAAAAGGGCAGCAGCCTTTCTTTTGGCCAGATTGATGATATTACGGTATGCCCGTTAATATGCTATGATTTGCGGTTCCCGGAGCTTTTTATCAAAGCCTCAAAGAAAGCTGACCTGATTACGGTTGCAGCTAATTTCGGCGGACCAAGGGATGGGCACTGGCAGGTGCTTTTAAAAGCGAGAGCCATTGAGAACCAGACTTATATTGCGGGAATTAACAGAGCCGGTGAAGATGTTTCTACTTATTATATGGGACACTCCATGGCGGTATCACCTAAGGGTGACGTAATTTCAATGGCAGGAGAAAAAGAAGACATAATCATTGTCGATATTGATAAAGAGGAAGAGTATGAATACAGAAAAAAATTTCCGGTAAGAAATGACTTCAGACCGGAAATTTATAGGAATTTGTAAGTTCGTATTTTATCAGAAATTTTGACTGAATGATATATGGACGCATAGGAGATAGCAGAGAGACTTTCCGGATAATTTTCCGGGAAGTTTTTTTTGCATCCGTTTTCCTTAAGACAATTGACTGCTTTATTGTAGGCTATGGCAGCTTCTTCCTCCGTCTTATATGTTCCCACAACAAAATTGCCATTAATATGTATAACCGTTTTATAACGGGGCTGTCCTTTTTTGATTATCTTTTGTACGCCGTAATATCTATTCACAATGTTGACGTTGCCATATCTGAAATCGTAGGGATTGCCGTTGGAAAAATAGTAATCCCGTCCGGGAACGGCATGATCCCTTATTCCGTAACGGCTTAAAATATTGGTCTGCATCCCGTATTCCGCAACAAAAAGATGGTTGCCCCGCTTCATAATTGATTTATCCGAAAAATAGAAAAGGTCATCAACGTCAAAAGTAAGGATTGTCTTTCTGTCCACATAATACAGGAAATATTTTTTGTACAGATAAATCGGCGTATTAAAATATATGCCGTTGTCTCTGAGATTAATAAGTATTACATATTTTTTAAAAGGAAGACGGGCGGACATATTTTCGTAATCCTCAATGGTGCAGTCACTTTTAAGGGTATACAAAGCATCCTTATATGCACCTGAAGCGTCATCCGGATTATCAAAACTTCCGAGACTTATATGCTTTGACTTAACAGTTATTCCTGTGCGGTAGCTTGCGGTTCCGTCTTTTAGTCTGGTGGTGTATACACCGGGTAATTCGCTCATATTTCCTCCTTGTATTATGTAGTGATTTAAGTATACAGGAATGATATGTGGATGACAATATATAATGAGAAAAATGTAAGAAAGAAGTTTTTCTTACATTTTACCTCGCACAATGATAAAAAAACAGCAGAAAATCATGCAAAAAGTGGTGACACATACCACTTTTTATACTTTTTCAGGCTGAAAAATGGGATGCAATTGCAGAAAATAACCATTCTTTTGTGAACTAAATATGAACATAAATAAATTATACAATAAAATATGCACAATAATTTCACTTGAAATTTAGAAAATCTATATAAAATGACGGACATAATTATTACAAAATTGTTACAGGGGTACTTTTTACCAAAAAAAGGGTGTTTTGTTGACACCCTGAAAAAAATCAAATTATAATCACCGTGTGTTAAAAATAAAAAAGGAAAGAGATATTGTATGATTAAATTTTTGAAAAAAAATATTATTATCATTGCTATGTTGATGATATCTGGAATAACCCTGGCATTTGCACCGGGTAAGAAATCAGATAATGAAAAGTCAACTTCTGAAACACCTGTTTCGGTAATGATTACTGAAGACAATAGACTTAATCTTGTAATGGATAGTTTTAATACGGTAAGATTTACAGATGTGGAAATACCACAGGAAGAAGAGACAGAAACAGTAGCATCGGAAGAACAGACGGTTGAGGAAACAGAAACACCTGTTGAAGAAGAGACACAGGAGGCAGCAGCACCATCTTATGTAATTCCGTGTACGGATGAAGATTATAATAATTTTTTAAAAATAGTAGAGGCAGAAGCAACCGGAGGAGATGTAATGTCAAAGATAATGGTTGCGGATGTTATTATTAACAGAGTAAGAAGTTCAAGATTCCCTAATACTATTACTGAAGTTATTTTTCAGGGAAACGGTGAGCAGTTCCAGCCTGTAGCGGACGGAAGATTCTATTCGGTTTGTGTAACAAACGGAACCGTTGAGGCGGTTCAGAGAGCATTATACGGTGAGGATTACTCCATGGGAGCACTTTTCTTTGCATCGAATTACAGTGTTAATGCCGGAGCATGGCATGTGTCGGCACTTACAAGATTGTTCGAGTATGGCGGACATGTATATTTTACATTTTAACGGTTAATGAAATGGTCTTCAAAAAATGATTGAAGACCATTTTTAGTTATGGTATAATATGATGAAATTTAAAGATAAACATAAAGGATGGTATGGTAATGAGTCTGTTATATAGAAGTACAAGAAGTGCTGATGTTAAAGTAACTGCCTCTCAGGCAATTTTGAAAGGTCTTGCAGCTGATGGAGGGTTGTATGTACCTGAATCAATTCCGGCATTGGACGTTTCTCTTGAAGAACTTGCAGGAATGGATTACAGAGAAGTAGCTTATGAAGTAATGAAATTATTTATTACTGACTTTACAGAGGAAGAACTTAAGAATTGTATTAATAAAGCATATGACAGTAAATTTGATACAGATGAGATAGCACCGCTTGTTAATGCAGACGGCGCATATTTCCTTGAATTGTTCCATGGTGCAACAATAGCTTTTAAGGATATGGCATTATCTATTCTTCCACATCTTTTAACAACAAGTGCCAGAAAGAACAATATTAAGAATGATATCGTAATTCTTACAGCTACATCAGGTGATACAGGTAAGGCTGCCCTTGCAGGATTTGCCGATGTTAAGGGAACCAAGATAATCGTATTTTATCCAAAGCACGGTGTAAGCCCAATTCAGGAGAAGCAGATGGTTACCCAGAAGGGCGATAATACATACGTTGTAGGAATTGAAGGTAATTTTGACGATGCCCAGACAGGCGTTAAGACAATGTTCGGAGACAGCGAATTAGCTAAAGAACTTGATGCTAACGGATTCCAGTTCTCATCAGCTAACTCTATCAATATAGGAAGACTTGTTCCACAGGTTGTATATTATGTATATGCTTATACAAGACTTCTTGCCAATAACGAGATTAAGAACGGTGACAGAATCAATGTTGTAGTTCCTACAGGTAATTTCGGTAACATTCTTGCCGCATATTATGCTAAGAATATGGGACTTCCAATTGCAAAGCTTATCTGTGCATCCAATGAGAATAAAGTCCTTTTTGATTTCTTCAAAACAGGAACTTATGACAGAAACAGGGAATTTGTCCTTACATCTTCTCCATCTATGGATATTCTTATTTCAAGCAACCTTGAAAGACTTATCTACAGAATAGCAGGTGATGATGCCAACGCTAATAAAGAGCTTATGGACAGCCTTAAGAAAGACGGCAGATATACAATTACCGATGATATGAAAGCCAAGCTTGACGATTTCTATGGCAACTATGCAAGTGAAGCAGAGACAGCGGAAGTTATTAAGTCTATTTACTACAATACAGGCTATGTAATCGATACACATACAGCAGTTGCCGCAAGCGTATATAAGAAATACGTTGCAGAGACATCTGATGAGACTAAGACTGTAATTGCATCAACAGCAAGCCCATTCAAATTCACAAGAAGCGTAATGGATGCTATTGATAAGGCAAAATATGACAAGATGACAGATTTTGAACTCGTTGACGAACTTAGCAGAATCGCCAATGTTGCAGTTCCACAGGCAATCGAAGATATCAGGACAGCACCTGTTCTCCATGACAGAGTGTGCGATAAGACAGAGATGAAAGCTGTTGTTAAGGATATACTGGGCATTAAATAAAGACAAAGAGGGGAATTGGAAATGACAAAATTATATTCCAGAATGTTTCCTGTAATTCTAATTTTAATATTTGAAATAACTATAGCTACTGCAGCCCTTACCAATGTCTGGGCAGCAGTAGCTTTTTATACTCAAAAAGGCGGTAGTGCTTCACAGGATGAGATGTATTATGTAGCCGTTAATGATTATACGGACAGAGATATAGAATATCAGGAGTATTTAGACAGTGCCAAGAAAAGTGTTAAAGCTTTTTTTGATGAAATGTCAAAGTCGGACTGTGAGATATGGGTATATCCTGTGGCGGTAGAGGCAGCCGAAGGCGATAATGTATTGTGCAGATTATATCTCAGTACAAATGAGGATGATGAATATTTTAATCAGGGCAAAGGCGTGTATGTAGGCAATGATATAAAATATTATTGTAAAAACAACAAGATAAAAATATATTCAGGGGAGTTTGACGTATTAGGATATCTTGACAGTGACGGATTTGAAAAAAATTCAATGATATATGCCAGATACGGAGATTTTTCGGATGTTTCAAAGGAACAAATAGCAGCTTATATTGTGGAGCAGACGGTTTCGTCAAGCGGAAATAATTCCTTCACAATCTTTTCGGCAGACAGCAATATAAAAGAACTTATTAGAGCTGATGCAGAGAAATATAACATGGTTTTGAAAGAAGAAGATGACCAGGCTGAAGATGGCATGATTGTTTACAGTCACGATGTTACCAACAGAATTTTTAAACCTATTTTATTTGTCTTGCTGTCAATGGCATGTTTTGGGCTTTTAGTACAGACAATGATATGGTTTATAGACAGGGAAAAAGAAACGATAATCATTAAAAAAATATATGGAATCAGCATAACCCGGATATATTTTCCAATGTACATTGTTGCATTGATTTCGTGGATTTCCGGATCGGTAATTTCATTTATATTCCAGTACATAGTTGATTATCTGGTTTTAGGATATGAAAAAATATCCGTAATGAAATACACAATGTTTTCAACGGGCGCATCATTTATTTTAATCATATTTATTTTGTTAATAACATCCCTTATCTATTATTGTAAATCAGATAAGATTATCAATAAAATTAACAGGGAGGGAAGCATATAATGAAGTTTAAATCTAAATTAAAAGTTGCACTGGATATGTGTATTAACGATAAATGGAAATTCAGGGCAGCACTTATTACTACCGTGGCATTTTTATGTATTGTAATGCAGATTATCTATATGACGTCGACGTCCGGCATTTACAAATCCAGAGTCAATATGGCACTTTCAAAAGATATAGAAGGGCTTTTATATGTGGAGTTTAAATCTGATGATGTCAATGGCAAAGAAATTATAGAATCAATTCCGGAGATTGAAAACTACGGAAACGTATATTTTGCAGGTATGAACAGTACGCCGGTACTTAAACAGTTAAGGGAGATCCAGGAAGGGCATCAGACGTATTATTCACGAAAGGAATATGAGGAATACGAAGGTGTTGAAACGGTAGTAATGTCTAAAGGAATGTGGGATGTCATGAATCTGAAGCTTACAGAAGGCAAAAACCCATCAGAATATGATACTTTGGGAAATGATACCCTTATATATTTGAGTGAGGTATATCGGGGAAAAATATTCTGTGGAGATACTTTTGAACAACAAAATATTAAAGGCGAGACTGTCAGAAGATATGTTGTAGCGGGTTTTCTCAATAAGAAATCGGCAATCATGGACAGTATGATATATTCCACAGGTAACAGCGAAAAAAAAGGCAGTTATTCCCTTAAATACGGAATTGTTGAAGTTGTACCCACAGTAAATTCTGATGGAATGTATGTTTATTGTGAACCCAAAGACTGTGAAGCTGTATCAGATAAGATTGAGACAGCAGCTGCATTAAATGACGACATAGTAAGAGTTATAAAGATATCATCGGTTATAAATTATATGGATAGAGAAAGTAAAAAAAGCACCAAAGGACTTTTTGAAGTCGCTGTTGTATTTGTACTTTTTATGGTTGTTTCACTTAGTTTTAACCAGACCTGCAGTTGTATCAGGCAATCGGGAACTTATGGAATATGGATGGCAAACGGACTTGATAAAAAAGATGTTAATGAAATTATCTTTTTGAAAAATCTGTATTCATCAGTATTTTCAATGATACTTTCGTCTGCACTTATGATGGCTTTATGGCATAAATTTTACTGCACCAATATGATAAACCATATGATAATCAATGAAGTTTTCACAAAGAAAGTTCTGGCTCCTGCCGTATTAATTTCATTGGCTGTTTCTGTGATTTCATCAGCCGCTCCGGTAATTATATTTAATAAAAAACAGACGGTAGATTATCTTCGTGGAGGTATACTTTAAATGATAGAATTAAAAAATATAAAGAAAGATTACAATTCCGGGAAAGTTGTAACAAGTGCACTGAAAAATGTCAATCTCAGAATAGAGGACGGCGAATATGTTGCCGTAATGGGTGCTTCCGGCTCAGGAAAATCTACTCTGTTAAATATTCTCGGAGGACTTGATAAGATATCCCAGGGTACATATTTTTATAATGACATTAATGTTGGAGCAATGAATAATAAGGAACTAAACAGGTTCAGAAAAGAACATATAAGCTTCATATTCCAAAATTACGCATTAATGAATTTTTATACCGTATACGAAAATACGGAGGTGCCCCTTATAGCCAGAGGCATCAGAAAAAAAGAACGTAAAAGCATGGTGGAGAAAGCCCTTACAGATGTGGGAATTATCGATTTGGCGAAGAAAACCCCGTCAGAAATCTCAGGCGGTGAAAAACAAAGGTGTGCCATAGCGAGGGCACTTGTGGCAGATAATGACATAATCCTTGCAGACGAGCCTACAGGTTCCCTTGATAAGACTAACGGAAAAAATATAATGGACATATTTGATAAGTTAAAAGAACAGCACAAAACAATAATTCTTGTAACCCATGATGAATTTATTTCAGGATATGCAGACCGTATAGTGAGAATTGAGGACGGTGAAATTACCGAAAAATAATAAAAGTAGAATATTTCATAAAAAAGTGCTAAAATAATTCTATATTTTGTATAGCGAGGAATTATTAATGGCAACGAAGGTCAATAACGTGTATGATGCGTCATCTATTTCTATTCTTGAAGGTCTTGAAGCAGTAAGAAAAAGACCGGGAATGTACATAGGAAGCGTGTCAACAAAGGGACTTAATCATCTTATTTATGAAATAGCGGATAACTCCGTGGACGAACATCTGGCAGGATATTGCGATACGATATATGTAACGCTTAATAATGACGGAACAGCCACGATAACGGACAACGGACGAGGTATTCCCACAGGTATTCATCCAAAGGCAGGAATTCCCGCAGTGGAAGTAGTATTTACCGTACTTCATGCCGGCGGAAAGTTCGGAGACGGAGGCTATAAGATATCGGGAGGACTCCACGGAGTAGGTGCTTCTGTTGTTAATGCACTTTCAGAGTGGTTGGAGGTAAGAATTAAACAGGGTGGAATTGTATATGAACAGCGTTACGAAAGAGGCAAGGCTGTATATAAACTGCGTGAGTGCGGTACCTGCCGTAAGAACGACACGGGTACAAGTGTAACCTTTTTACCTGATAACACAATATTTGAAAAGACTGAATTTAAGGCTGAGAGCATAGAAAACCGTCTCCATGAAACGGCATATCTTAATCCCGGTCTTACTATTGTGTTTGAAAATGCAAGAAAAGGTGAAGAAAAAAAGGTAACTTTCCATGAAGAAGAGGGTATAACCGCTTATGTAAAAGCTCTTAACGAGAACAAAGAGGCAGTACATGATGTAGCATATTATAAGGGCAGCAGGGACGGAATAGAAGTTGAATGTGCATTCCAGTATGTTGACGAATTTCAGGAACAGATACTCGGTTTTTGCAATAATATCTATACCGCAGAGGGCGGAACCCACCTTACAGGTTTTAAGACCCAGTTTACGACGGTTATTAATAAGTACGCAAGAGAGCTTGGAATCCTCAAAGAAAAAGACGTTAATTTTACGGGAAGTGATGTAAGAAACGGAATGACGGCGATTGTTGCGGTAAAACATCCTGAACCACGTTTTGAAGGGCAGACTAAGACGAAGCTTGATAACCAGGATGCAGGCAAGGTTGTTGCAGACATTACGGCAGCGGAGCTGGTAAGGTTTTTTGACAGAAACCTTGAGACACTTAAATCAGTAATTGCATGTGCGGAAAAGGCAGCCAAAATTCGTAAACAGGAGGAAAAAGCCAAGACCAATCTTTTAACCAAGCAGAAATTCTCCTGCGATACCAATGGCAAACTTGCCAACTGTGAGAGCCGTAATCCGGAAGAATGTGAGATATTTATAGTAGAGGGAGATTCAGCGGGAGGCTCTGCCAAAACAGCAAGAAACCGTAAGACGCAGGCCATTCTTCCAATCAGAGGCAAGATTCTCAATGTGGAGAAAGCGTCAATGGACAAAGTTCTTGCCAATGCCGAAATCAAGACAATGATAACGGCTTTCGGCTGCGGTTTTTCCGAGGGTTATGGCAATGATTTTGATATCAGTAAGTTAAGATATAACAAAATTATATTTATGACGGATGCGGACGTTGACGGGGCGCATATAGATACTTTGCTGCTTACATTTTTCTACAGGTTTATGCCTGACCTCATAAGGGAAGGGCATATATATCTTGCTACACCTCCTCTTTATAAGGTGGTTCCTAAAAAAGGACAAGGACGGTACCTTTACGATGACAAGGCACTTGAAAAATACCGTAAAGAACATGAAGGCAGCAGTTTTACACTCCAAAGATACAAAGGTCTTGGAGAAATGGATGCGGACCAGCTTTGGGAGACAACACTTAATCCGGAGACAAGAATTTTGAAACAGATAGAAATTGAAGATGCCAAGATGGCGTCGGATATTACCTCAATGCTTATGGGTACGGATGTACCTCCGAGACGTGAATTTATACACACTCATGCCCATGATGCGGAACTGGATATTTAGAAGGAGAATATTTTAAAATATGGCTGAGACAATTTTAAAAACAGAATATTCTGATGTAATGCAGAAATCGTATATAGATTATTCCATGAGCGTTATTACCGCAAGAGCAGTTCCGGATGTAAGGGACGGGTTAAAACCTGTCCAGAGGCGTGTATTATATGCCATGAATGAGCTGGGACTTAACTACGACAAGCCTCACAGAAAGTCGGCACGTATCGTAGGTGATGCCATGGGTAAATATCATCCACACGGTGACAGTTCAATTTATGAGACCCTTGTTGTACTTGAACAGGATTTTAAAAAAGGTATGGCACTTGTGGACGGACACGGTAATTTTGGTTCAATAGAAGGTGACGTAGCCGCTGCAATGCGATATACGGAGGCAAGACTTAAGAAGTTTACACAGGACGTATATCTTAAAGACCTTGACAAAGATGTGGTTGATTTTGTTCCTAATTTTGATGAGACGGAAAAAGAACCTTCCGTACTTCCTGTAAGAGTTCCCAATCTGCTTATTAACGGAGCAGAGGGAATTGCCGTAGGTATGACTACGAGTATTCCTACACATAATCTTACGGAAGTAATTAATGGTGTTGAGGCATATCTTGACAATGAAGATATTACAACCGCCGAACTTATGGAATATATTCCGGGTCCCGATTTCCCAACCGGCGGGATTGTAATTAATAAAAGCGAGTTAGCCGACATATACGAAAGCGGCGTGGGCAAGGTTAAGATACGAGGCAAAGTTGTATTTGAGCCCGGCAAAAAGAAAACCGATAAAGACAAGCTTGTCATAACGGAAATTCCTTATACAATGATTGGCACCGGAATCGGTAAGTTTATATCTGATGTTGTGGACCTTATAGAGACAAAAAAGACACAGGATATCACCGATATTTCTAACGAATCCTCTAAAGAGGGCATAAGAATTGTACTTGAACTGAAGAAAAATGCGGACGTTAAGAAACTTGAACATCTTTTATACAAGAAGACTAAGTTAGAAGATACTTTTGGTGTTAATATGCTTACAATAGCCGACGGCAGACCGGAGGTTCTTGGACTCAGGGACATAATCAGATACAACGTGGAATTCCAGTATGAAATTAACACAAGGAAATATACAACTCTTCTTAAAAAAGAATATGACAATAAAGAAATTAAAGAGGGTCTTATAAAGGCATGCAATATCATTGACCTTATTATAGAGATTTTAAGAGGAAGCACCAACCTTAAACAGGCAAAAAACTGCCTTATTTCAGGCGATACCGAGGGAATCAGATTTAAGTCTGACAAGTCCGAAAAAGATGCTAAAAAACTTCATTTTACAGAGAGACAGGCAACGGCAATTCTTGAATTAAGACTTTATAAACTCATTGGACTTGAAATAGAGGCTCTCGAAAAAGAATACGAGGAGACTCTTGCAAGGATAGCCGAATATGAAGAGATTCTCGGCAGTAAAAAGGTTATGAAAAAGACTATTAAAAAAGACCTTGAAAGAATTAAAAAAGAATACGGAATGAAACGCCTTACGGTAATCGAGGACGGCGAAGTGGCTGTATATGAGGAACCAAAGTTTGTAGAGCAGGAAGTTGTATTCATAATGGATCGTTTCGGCTATGCAAAGACCATTGATACGGCATCTTTTGAACGTAACAAAGAGACAATATATGCCGAAAATAAATATGTTTTCAAATGTCTTAACACAGAGAAAATATGTATTTTTACGGATAATGGCAATCTTCACCAGGTAAAAGTAGTGAATATACCTTTTACCAAATTCCGTGATAAAGGAACTCCTATAGATAATCTTGGCAATTACAACAGTGCAGGAGAAGAAATTATATATCTTTGTGCTTCAGAACAGCTTAAGGGCAGGAAGTTCTTGTTTGTTACAAAACAGGGCATGATGAAACTTGTGGACGGAAGCGAATTTGATGCATCAAAGAAAACCGTTGCATCAACCAAATTAAATATTGGTGACAGTATAGCCATGATTCATATTACGGACGCCGTATCCGAGATTACATTGGAGAGTGACGGCACTATAATCAGCAGCCAGACCGTTGTTTTACAGACAGAAAACGGATATTTTCTTAAATTTCCGTTGAATGAGATACCTGAAAAGAAGAAATCGGCAGCAGGTGTAAGAGGCATTAAGCTTGAAAAAGAGGATAAAATCGCAGAAGTATACCTCATACCTGAAAATGCTGATATTTCCATTGATTACAAAGGAAAAGAAGTATCACTTAAGAAATTAAAGACAGCTAAAAGAGACGGTAAAGGAACTAAGTTAAGAGTATAAGGAAGAGGATTGTAATTATGTCAAAGGCAGAAGATTTAATTAATAATATCAATAAAGTAATTGTAGGAAAAAATGATGTGGTGGAGCTTGTAGTCACATCACTTATAACAGGCGGACATGTGCTTATAGAGGATATGCCGGGAACAGGTAAGACAATGCTTTGTAAGGCGTTGGCTAAATCGGTTGATGCGGACTTCAGACGAGTCCAGTTTACACCCGACCTTCTGCCCTCTGATATAACCGGACTTAATGTGTATAACCAGAAAACAGGAGAATTTGTTTTTTATAAGGGACCTGTTTTTTGCAATATTCTTCTCGGTGATGAGATTAACAGGGCAACTCCTAGGACACAGTCAAGCCTCCTTGAATGTATGGAGGAAAAACAGGTGACTATTGACAGGGAAACACGACAGCTTGAAGCACCGTTTTTCGTAATAGCAACAGAAAATCCTATTGAAACATCGGGCACATTCCCATTACCGGAAGCACAGCTTGACCGTTTTCTTATGAGACTTTCCATGGGAATGATTGGCGGAAAAGAAGAAAGAGAACTTTTAAAGCAGAAAGCCAAGGGCGAAGTAATCAATAATATTGAAGCCGTGTGTACCAGACAGGATATAATTGAGATGCAGAAAGAAGCAGAAAACGTATATGTGCATTATGAACTTATTGACTACATCTGCAGTATATGTGAGGCTACAAGGGAAAAGACGGATATAACGGCCGGGGTAAGCCCAAGAGGGGCAATAGCTCTTATGAGAGCTGCAAGAAGCTACGCATATATACATAACAGAAATTATGTTGTTCCCGAAGACGTCAAGGCACTTGCAATTCCCGTACTGGCACACAGGCTTGTACTGTTTGAGGGTTTTGCGGGACGTAAGACTTATGAAGACAGGATAAAAGCCATACTTGAGGAGATTGCTGTACCGACAGAAGATTGGAGCAAATAATATGACATTGATTTTTTTATTTATTGCACTTGTTATTTTTGAAAAAGTGTTTATAAGGATATATGAAAAATCATGGAATAAAGGTCTGGGCATAAAAGTCAGTTTTCTTGAAGGCGCAGTGGATGAAGGGAAAAAAGGACATATAATTGAAGAGATTTACAATAAAGGCTGCCTCCCAATTCCTGTTATAAGCGTAAAGTTTGAGCTTGATAAAAGCATTTCATATATGGATAAGAGTAATGTTACCGTGTCTGACAGACAGTACAGAAACGATTCCATGTCAGTGAAGGCAAAAAGGGCATATAAAAGGGAATTTGAGGTTTTATTCTCAAAGCGTGGTGTTTACAAAATCGAGGACCCTGTATTAAGTACCAAAGACATATTTGGTGTGTGCAGTTATTCAGAAAAGTATGAGCAGGAATCCCTTATTTATGTATATCCGTCATACAGCAGGCACAAAGAAATTATTGCACCCTATTCAAAAGTTATGGGTGAAGCAATTAAGAATAAATATCTCTATGAGGACCCTTTTGAATTTAAAGGCATAAGGGATTATACGGGAACAGAACCTATGAAAAAAATTAACTGGGGAGCTTCAGCCAGAACCGGAAGCCTTAAAGTTAATAATTACTATGATACAACAAGCCGCCATGCAGTTATTTTCCTTGATATTGTTAATGACCAGATATGGAAAAGGGATGACCAGCTTGAAGAATGTATAAGAATTACCAGAAATTATATGGAAACCTTTATAAGAAACCATATTCCTGTTGAAATAATTACCAATGGAATAGATGGTATTCTTAACGAGCCCGTAGTTTTTGAGGGCGGTTCCGATGGTGCTTATGTGGAAAAATGTCTTAAAAAGATGGCAGCAATCGATATTAATAAACAGACAGAGAGACTGACATCCTATTTTACCCTGAATAAGGCAAAAAACGATGAGCTTAGTATTCTTCTTTCCGTAGACCAGTCGAAAGCCATGATTGACGCATACAGGGAATACCTTGGATGTAATGAAGGCGAATGGATATGTCCGATCTCATCAAAAGACGGGAGAAATATACAGGCAGGAAATATACATGTAACATATCCGGAGGTGGGACGATGAAAATTTCCAATATAACTAAACCGGTTACAGGCCTTTTGTTTTGGTCAATGCTTACATATATTTTATATTCGTTTACCGATTCATCATGGAATCTTGGAATATCAATGGGTGTTGCAATGCTTATTTTTATGCTTTGTTATATGATAAGGATGATGCAGAATAAAACAGCAAAATTTTTCCTGCATTTTGTTGTCATGACACTTTTCGGTTTAGCCGAATTCGGAATGATACTTTACAGGGCACCGTTATTCATTATGTGGATTATTTTTATTATTCTGTCTATTGCAGCATCTTTTTCTGATAAAGATTTTATAAGTGATATGAACGGTGGATATATATTTATTTCCGTGGTAGTATATTTAATTGCATTCATTCACGGAACAACCGATATGCTTATATTGTACTTTATGGAAGCTACTTTTATAATGCTTCATTATATGCAGCAGACCGCCATAAGGCAGGAAGAAAATATAAAAACAATGTCTTCTTATTCGGTTATGAATGAGAAAGAACTGTATTCCGAAAGCAGCAAAGTAACTTTTGTGTCACATATGATACTTTATATTTTATGCATGCTTATTGGTTTAATAGGCAGGATACCGTTTTTTTCAATGATTTGTAATAAAATTTTTAAAATATTTAACAGGACTTTTGATATTGTCAAAAGCTTTAAAACCGGGGAGTCAACATACCCTTCGGATGACGTAGGTATTCCTGAAGAAAACATTGAGGTAAATGAGGAGCCTGTAACACCTGTCCATCCGGCATGGCGTATTATAGGAATTGTTGGTTTTACCCTTATAGTGCTGTATCTTATTTTCCTTATTGTGGACAGAATAAGAACTTCAATAAAAAACAGGGTATATATGCCTGACCTTGATGTAAAAACAGAGGTAAAGCAGATAAAAGAAGAGAAGAAACTCAAAAAAAGGGAGAGAACAGACAGTTACAGAAAGGCAATAAGACGTATTTACAAAGTCCGTATCAAAAAGGGCAGGGGCAGAAGAAATGATGACCTTGTAAGCAAGACCCCTCATGAACAGCGCAGCAAAAAAATATCCGAAGGATATGAGGTAAGCAGAGATTTTGTTGAAATGTATGAAAAGGCGAGATACGGCCGTGATAATGTGACAAAAGATGATGTGAGAAATATGCACAATCTTTAGCAGGTGTGATTTATGAAAAAAAATTATGAAATTGATATGTGTAACGGACCCATTACAGGAAAAATGCTTCGTTTTGCATTGCCGTTAATGTTGTCAAGCATGCTGCAGCTTTTATTCAACGCTGCGGACATAATTACCGTAGGTAAATTCGGAAGTGAACATTCTTTAGCGGCAGTTGGTTCAAACACGGCACTTATAAATCTTTTAACCAATCTTTTTATCGGTTTGTCAATCGGTGCTAACGTACTTGTGGCAAGGTTTTACGGTGCAAAAAACGGAGAAGAACTTAATGAAACGGTTCATACTGCCATGCTTTTAAGCCTTATTTCAGGACTTATACTGACAGTTACCGGCGTAATATTTGCAAGATATTTTCTTATATGGATGAAAACTCCGGCAGAGATACTGAATCTTGCAACTACATATCTCAAGATATATTTTCTCGGTATGCCGGCGATGATGATTTATAACTTTGGAAGTGCGATTTTAAGGGCGATAGGCGATACCAAACGTCCGTTATATTTTCTTGCGGCAGCAGGTGTGATTAATATTATTCTCAACATTCTTCTTGTTGTGGTATTCAGACTTGACGTTAAGGGTGTGGGAATAGCAACCGTTATATCCCAGACCGTATCTGCAATATTGATTATCAGATGCCTTGCGAAAAGCAACGGAGATATAAAGCTGGAACTTAAAAAACTCAGATTCAGCCGGGGTAAGATTGGTGCCATTTTAAGAATAGGTCTGCCTGCCGGGTTACAGGGTTCTATTTTTTCGCTTTCCAACGTAGTTATCCAGTCATCGGTTAATCTTTTCGGTCCGGTTGTGGTAAAGGGCAACTCTGCGGCACAGAACCTTGAAGGGTTTGTATACTTTTCAATGAATGCTTTTCACCATGCAACTTTATCTTTTACAAGCCAGAATATGGGTGCAAAAAAATATGACAGACTTGGCAGAATACTTAAAAACGGCTTATGTCTCGCCATATTGTTTGGTGCCGGTTTTGGCGGAACGGTAATACTGTTTGGCAGAAATCTTTTATCCATATATACTAATGACAGTGCCGCAATAAGTGCCGGAATGACAAGACTTTATATAATAACCGGAACTTATACTTTATGCGGAATTATGGATGTAATGGTTGGTGCAATAAGGGGAATCGGCTATACTGTACTCCCAACAATCGTATCCCTTATCGGAGCCTGTGCATTGAGACTTGTGTGGCTTGCTACAGTTTTCAGAATCCCGAAATTCCATACGATTAACACGGTATATTTATCTTATCCCATAACGTGGCTTGTTACAATCATAGCCCATGTTATCTGTTATATCATAATAAGAAAAAAGAATAGATTTGGAGAAATGTAATGAAATATTTTTACTATACAAGACATGGTCAGACAATATGGAATGTTGAAAATAAAATATGTGGTGTAAGTGATGTATCACTCACTGAAAAGGGTATCAATCAGGCAAGGGAACTGGGCAATAAAATTCTTGATGAGAATATCCATATTGATGAAATCCTTTATTCACCTCTTGTAAGGGCAAAAGAGACAGCCCTGTACATTTCAGAAATTACAGGAATACCCGCAAAAGAAGAACCTCGCCTTAAGGAACAGGCATTTGGAAAATACGAGGGAACACCACGTAACGGTGCAGATTTCAGAGTCTCAAAGAGGAATTTTATCGACAGCTATGACGGCGGTGAGACAATGCTTCACCTTGCACAGCGAATCTACAACCTCATAGATGACATTAAAAACGAACCTGGTGACAAGGTATATCTCCTTGTAGCCCATAACGGAATTTCAAGGGTAATTAATTCTTATTTCCATGACATGAGCAATGAGGAGTATGCCGATTTTGGAATAAGAAATTGTGAAATAAGGAAGTATGAGTTTTAGGGAGCAGAAATAAGTTTCAGTGGCTAGAGGATATTGAAACCCGTCGAAATGGTAGAGATTCCCGGTGCCGCCGGTCACAAATCTCTACCTAAATAGCGGAAATCGGCCGAAAAGGGTAGAGAATACTGTAGCTGCCGGTTGGAAATCTCTACCCAAATAGCGAAAATTCGTCGAAAAGGGTAGAGATTCCTGAGCCAGCTTGTTGGAAATCTCTACCCAAATAACGTAAATCCGTCTAAAAGGTAGAGATTCCCAGTTCTGCCGGTCGCAAATCTCTACCCAAATAGCGTAAATCTGTCGAAAAGGGTAGAGATTCCAAGAGCCACCGGTCGCAAATCTCTACTCAAATAGCATAAAACCGGCGAAAAGGGTAGAGAATCCAAGTACCGCCGGTCGCAAATCTCTACCCAAATAGCGGAAATCGGCCGAAAAGGGTAGAGATTCCCCCGGCCGCCGGTCGAATTTCTCTACCCAAACAGCGTAAATCTGCCGAAAAGGGTAGAGATTTCCAGTTCCCCCGGTCGAATTTCTCTACCCAAATAGCGGAAATCGGCCGAAAAGGGTAGAGATTCCAAGAGCCGCCGGTCACAAATCTCTACCCAAATGATGTAAATCCGGCGAAAAGGGTAGAGAAATCCCAATAAATCCAGCATAATATGCAAAAAGTGGGTAAGGTGTCCATAATAGTGGACACCTTACCCACTTTAAATAACATCCTATTTCGTTCCTGTTGAGCCGAAGCCGCCCTCACCTCTTACAGTCTCGCTGAGAGAATCGGTAAGATTGAAATCAGCCGTAATAAAAGGGGTAATTACAAGTTGGGCAACACGCTCGGCAGGCTCTATCGTCTGTTCCAAATCAGAGTGGTTATGAAGAGCTATCATAAATTCGCCTCTGTAGTCAGGGTCTACAACACCAACTTTATTAGCAGGGGCAAGACCTCTCTTTGAAGCAAGACCGCTTCGCGGATATATAAGACCGGCATAACCTGCGGGGATTTCCATTGCAAGACCTGTGTGTACCATGACGGTTTCATGAGGCTTAATGGTAAGCGGTTCGTCAAGACATGCATATAAGTCCGCTCCGGCAGCATATTCCGAACCGTAAGTAGGCAGAATAGCTTTATCGTTAATTTTCTTTACATTAATTGTTGTCATGTTCTTTTCCTCCGTAATATGTGTAACTATTTAGAAGGGTAGTTATACTGTGGTTTGACAGGTTCCCAGATAACAATATCACCGCCGTTTTGAAGGGTGGTGGGAACATCAATAGCCCTCTGGTTGCTTGAACCACGGAAATATGCGGATAAATCTTTTAATTCTTCAACGTAAGGACCATCCATAAGAACATCAATGCCAGAAAGAATCTCCTTTGTTTCCGGAATTTCATTAACCATGCGGCCAAGTATATCCCTGTCAAAAAGATAACCGCTGTATATCCATATTGTTTTGCCTGAACCGTAAACTTCCCTTACCTTGCGGATAAGAGGAAGAATTCCGGGCTGGTTGGCAGGCTCCATCGGCTCACCGCCAAGAATTGTAAGACCGGAAATATAAGGTGGCTCAAGGTCTTTTATTATCATATCAATTTCTTTTTGGGTAAAGGGATTTCCGTAATTGAAATCCCATGTAACCTCATTAAAACAACCTTTGCAATGGTGGGTGCATCCGCTTACAAAAAGAGAAATTCTCACTCCCGGACCATTAGCAGCATCATTGCATTTTATATCTGCATAATTCATAACGTCCTCTTAGATATGTAATACTCTTGAATTAATTTCTTTTGTCTTACCTACGTTCCAAAAATTCTCGCCAAGATAACCACAGGTTCTTCTTGTAACGTTCATTTTATTGTGGTCTTTATTGTGGCACTGAGGACATTCCCATTCAAGATTATCGTTGATTATGATTTCACCATCATATCCGCATACCTGGCAGTAATCTGATTTGGTATTGAACTCGGCATACTGGATATTGTCATATATGTATTTAACAAGTTCTTCAAGAGCAGGAAGGTTATGTCTTAAGTTAGGTATCTCAACGTAGGAGATAGCACCACCTGAAGAAATAGTCTGGAACTGACTCTCAAATTTGAACTTAGAAAAAGCGTCAATCTTTTCGCGGACGTCAACATGATATGAGTTAGTGTAGTAACCCTTATCCGTAACATCTTTTATAACGCCGAATTTACGTTTGTCAATTTCGGCAAAACGGTAGCAGAGGCTTTCTGCAGGTGTTCCGTAAAGACCGAAACCTAGGCCTGTATTACGTTTCCATGTATCGCAGGCTTCACGGAGTCTGTTCATTACTTTAAGGGCAAAAGCTGTTCCCTTAGGGTCTGTGTGGCTTACACCGGTCATAAGCTTGGTAACTTCGTAAAGTCCGATATAGCCAAGTGAGATGGTAGAGTAGCCGTTATGTAAAAGCGGATCTATTGTTTCACCCGGCTTTAATCTTGCGATGGCACCATACTGCCAGTGAATAGGGCTGACATCGGATAATGTACCTTCAAGTGCTTTATGTCTGCACATAAGTGCTTCAAAACATAAAGAGAGTCGTTCTTCCATTAATTCCCAGAAAAGCTCTTCATTGCCTTTGGCAATAATACCCATCTGAGGTAGGTTAATGCTGACAACACCCTGATTGAAACGACCTTCCCATTTGTAATTTCCGTTTTCGTCTTTCCAAGGACTTAAGAAAGAACGGCATCCCATACATGAGAAAACTTCGCCCTCGTAGTTTTCACGCATCTTTTTAGCGGAAATGTAGTCAGGGTACATTCTTTTTGAAGAACACTCAACTGCTAATTTGGTAAGATAATCATATTTACCACCCTTTAAACAGTTATGTTCGTCAAGAACGTAAATAAGCTTTGGAAATGCAGGAGTGATATATACACCTGCTTCATTTTTAATACCTTGAATTCTCTGCTTGAGAATTTCTTCTATAATTAAAGCAACCTCATCCTTGTAAGGATCGTCCTCCTTGAGATTAAGGAAAAGGGTAACAAAAGGAGACTGTCCATTTGTTGTCATTAATGTATTAATCTGATACTGGATTGTCTGGACACCTGATTTCAGTTCATCCATAGTTCTGTCGCTAGCTAATTTTTCGATAGCTTCGTCAGAAAGAATATCAGCAAATTTTTCTTTATAATTTCTAAGAAATTTCTCTTTGGTTTTTCTTAAATACTTGCCAAGGTGGCTGATATCAACAGACTGTCCGCCGTACTGGCTGCTTGCAACAGCGGCGATAATCTGTGTCATAACGGTACATGCAACCTGAAAGCTCTTAGGACTTTCAATCATCTTACCGTTCATAACTGTTCCGTTATCAAGCATATCACTTATGTTGATAAGACAGCAGTTAAAAATCGACTGCACAAAATAATCAGCGTCATGAAAGTGAAGAATACCTTCCTCATGCGCCTTCGATATTTTCTCCGGAAGAAGAAGACGGTTAGTAAGGTCTCTTGATACCTCACCTGCAATAAGGTCACGCTGTGTTGAAGCAACAGCGGCATTCTTATTGGAATTCTCCTCCATGGCATATTTGTTGGTCTGCTGTATAAGACCGAGGATAGATTCGTCTGTTGTGTTGGATTTACGAATCATCTGTCTCTGATATCGATAAATAATGTACGTCTTGGCTAAAACGAATTTACGCTCTGCCATGAGTTTCTGTTCGATAATATCCTGAATCTCTTCAACCTGTAATGTGTTGACACCTAATTTTTCAATAGATGCCACAATTCCGTGAATCTTCTCGTCTGAAATTCGTTCACTTATAGGCACTTCATCGTTAGCCTTATGTATTGCGATTATTATTTTACCGCGGTCATAAGTTACTTCTCGCCCATCTCTTTTAATAACCTTCATATAAGTTTCCTCCAAAACCTGTAAAGCGGAATCAAGTCCACATGGCATATTATAGCACCTGATATATACTATGTCACTATATTTTGTTGAATGTTTTTAAAAAATACAATTTATTACACAATATATTGTGGTGGCAATAATCAGACAATTATGGAACAAAAGCATACATTTCAGAAACAATACAAATTCTCTACACACAAATATCACAATTGCCAAATATATTTACTATGATGTAAAATATAGGTAAAGAAAGGTGGGAGGAAGTATGGCAATAGAGATTTTTAACCGGTATGAAAAGAAATATATGATTGACAAATCCGTATATGAAGCAATTACCGGATACCTTACCGATTACATGGAGCCGGACAGATATTGCGTTAATGGAAAGAAATATACAATATGTAATATATATTTTGATACGGATACGGATGAACTGATAAGACGTTCCATTGATAAACCGGTCTACAAAGAGAAATTGAGGCTGCGTTCATATGGTACTCCGTCTGATGACAGCGAAGCATTTATTGAAATTAAGAAAAAATACAAAGGTATCGTTAATAAAAGAAGAACCACAATGACCCTTAAAGAGGCTGAAAATTTCATATATAAAGGGATGATTCCGGATTCACCTGAAGTCAACAGACAGGTGCTTAGTGAAATACGTTATTTTCTGGATTATTACAAGGTGTCACCAAAAGTATATATATCATATGAAAGAAGTGCGTTTTACGGAATTGAAGATGACAGCTTCAGAGTGACGTTTGATGACAATATTCTTGCAAGAAGAGATGAACTGGACCTTAGAAAAGGGTCTTTCGGTGAACCGATTCTTGATAAGGATAAATTGCTCATGGAGGTCAAAACATCAGGCGGAATTCCGATGTGGTTTCTGCCGGTTTTGTCGGAATATGGGATTTATCCTATATCGTTTTCAAAATACGGAACAGAATACAGAAACTATTTTACAAATTATAAAGGAGACATAACTTATGTTTGAAACAATTTTAAAGACGACAGACGTGTCTATAATACCGATGCCTCAGGCACTTATCTGTATGGGAACAGCACTTATACTTGGACTCGTTATTTCTATATGCTACATGTGTACCCAGAAAAAAGGAAGTTATACAAAGGATTTTGCCATAGCACTTACAATTCTTCCTGCTGTTGTTGCAATCGTAATCATTCTTGTAGGAAGTAATGTTGCCAGGGCATTTTCTATTGCAGGGGCATTTGCACTTGTAAGATTCAGAAGTATTCCCGGCAATTCAAAAGATATTGCGGTAGTATTTCTTACTATGGCCATAGGACTTGCTACAGGACTTGGATACATAGCTTTCGGTGTGATGGGAACAGTACTTATCGTTCTGGTTATCGTGATTCTTTCGGTATCCGGTTTTGGGGAAAATAAGAGCGAAGAGAAATTATTAAGAATATTGATTCCTGAAAGCCTTAATTATAAAGATACTTTTAAAGATATTTTTGATAAATATCTGGATTATTACGAAATGAAGAATGTTAAAACAACCAATATGGGTTCAATGTTTGAACTGCAGTATCTTGTAACGGCAAAAAAAGATATGGATGAAAAAGCATTTATCGATGAAATCAGGTGCAGAAACGGCAATCTTAATATTTCTCTTGGAATGATGCCGGACAAACACGATACAATGTTGTAAAACTTTCTTGACATTAGCACGAAATAAATATAAATTAAATCTTACAGGTATATGCCTGTAGGATTTTATTGTGGAGGATTGGTTAAATGAGAACATGTTATTGTAAAAAATGTGGAACAGCTAATGAAATAGAGGAGACTATGGAAAAGTTTTTCTGTGCCAACTGCGGAACAGAGAACAGTGTACCACAGAAGACACCATTGGATACCGCATCAAAGCCTGTAAGCGGGGATAAGCCTGCAGAGACTTCATCTTTTATTTATGGCAGTGTGGATACGGCAGCAAGCAAAGAACCGGATGAGAAAACCCAACAGAATACGGATACACCTGTACAGCAGCCTGTATATTCCTATGGAGAACAGAATACTGCATCAGGTTCATATACAGAACCAGTATCGTCAAAGCCTGTTAAAGTTAAGAAGAAAAAGACAGGACTTATTGTTACACTTGTTGTACTTGTGGCAATAATCGCAGCGGCAGTTGTTTTACTTATTACACCTGTTAAATCACCACTTCCTATTAAATTCAGGTGTGATGACTGTAACAAGATAAAATACAGTGAAAAATATGAGGTTGAATACGAAGATACAGGAAAAGTTGAAGAACATTATATCTGCAAGGACTGCTTTGAGAAAAACGGATATGAGGAACAGTAATGTTAGAACTAAAAGAAAATGTTCTTGATACGGATACATATCTATATCTTAGAAAAAAAGTAGGCTGGATAAAGCTTACAGATAAACAGGCAGAACAGGCTGTTAATAACAGCCTGTTTACTGTGTGTGCATACCTTGACGGTGAACCTGTGGGAATGGGCAGGGTAATAGGTGACGGAGCCGTAATATCCTATATCCAGGACCTCGTTGTTATACCTGAGGCACAGAAAAAAGGAGTAGGAAGACAGATACTTTTAAGGTTGAAGAGATTTGTGGAAGAAATCACTGAGCCGGGAAGCCGGATGATGCTATGTCTCATGTGTGCCAAAGGCAGGGAAAAGTTCTATATAGACAACGGTTTTACCGCAAGACCTACGGACAAGCTGGGTCCGGGTATGATTATATATATCGATAAAGATGGTGACAGGGAATCACAGACTACATAAGTGATTCCCATTTTTCATATAATTCGTTCTGCTTCTGTTCAAGTTCTGATTTACGGCTGCTTAATTCCGTAAGTTTATTTATGTCAGTGTATATTTCTTCTTTTGTCAGCATTGAATCAATTTCCGAAAGTTCTTCATCAATTTCCGAAATTTCTTTTTCACATTTTTCAATTTCATTTTTGCGACGGCGATCTTTTGCCTGTTCTTCTTTCTGAAGTATACGGTCCTCTTTGGAAACGGAGACGGTAACCGCAGCTTTGGAAGAAACAGAAGCGGAGACCTGTACATTTTTTTCCAGATAATAGTCATAATTACCTATGTAATTGGTAATTGTGTTGTTTCTCAAATCCAATATTCTTGTGGCTACCGTGTTAATAAAATATCGGTCATGGGATACAAAAAAACATGTTCCGGTGTATTTATTAAGTGCACTTTCAAGGATTTCCTTTGATGCCATATCAAGGTGATTTGTTGGCTCATCAAGGAGCAGAAAATTAGCATTGGAAAGCATTAGCTTTGCTAAGAGGACACGGCCTCTTTCTCCGCCGCTTAATTCACCGATACGCTTGAATACGTCATCATCGGTAAAAAGAAAGGCAGCCAGTACGTTCCGCACCTTAGTATTATTCATGTCAGGGTAAGTGTCCTGAATTTCATCAAAAATTGTTTTGTTCATATCAAGTACCTGATGTTCCTGGTCGTAATAACCGCAGGTAACATTGGCACCGAGACGGCAGGTTCCGGAATCTGCATCAATTATTCCGTTTATTATTTTTAGAATGGTTGTTTTGCCGGTACCATTGGCGCCAATCAGGGCAACACGCTCACCACGTTTGATCTCAAAACTGATGTCATCAAATAAGTGGTTACTGCCAAAACTTTTTGACAGGTGGGAAACCGTAAGAACATCATTACCGCTTACAACTGAAGGCTCTAAATCAATACGCATGCCGGAGGATTCCGCTAAAGGTTTGTCAATAACTTCCATTTTAGACAGAAGTTTTTCACGGCTTTCCGCACGCTTTATGGATTTTTCACGGTTAAACTGCTTTAACTTGTCAATAACTTGCTGCTGGTGTTTGATTTCACGCTGATTATTAAGGTAGGCTTTCATTTCAGCGTCCCTTAAAGCAGCTTTTTTAACAGAATAGTCGGAATATGAACCTGAAAAAACAGTGACACTGCCCCTGTCAATTTCAATTACTTTTGTAACAATCTTATCAAGAAAATAACGGTCGTGGGATACAATGATTACGCTGCCCTGATAATTTTTAAGGTATGTTTCAAGCCAGCTTATTGATGGCAGGTCCAGGTGGTTCGTTGGCTCATCAAGAAGCAGTATGTCAGGCTTTGTTAAAAGAAGGCGGCATAGTGCAACACGGGTTTTCTGACCTCCTGAAAGGGAAGATATCTTTTTATCAAATTCGTCCTCTGTAAAGCCGAGTCCTTTTATGACTCCGGCTATTTCACTTCTTACTGCGTATCCGTTCTGCTGCTCAAATTCGTGGTTTAATCTTGTATATTTTTCGAGCATTTCATTGAGAACATCGTCCTTGGCATTCTTCATATCTGTTTCCAGCTGCCTTATGGAAAGTTCCAACGACATTACGTCCTGTTTTACTGAAAGAACTTCTTCATAAATGGTGTTATTGCCGTCGATGCTCTGATGTTGGGCAAGATATCCCATTGTTTTGTCCTTACTGATTGTAACGGAACCGTCATCGGGAGCGAGCTCACCTATTATAATTTTTAAAAGGGTGGATTTACCTACGCCGTTGGCACCTACAATAGCTGCCTTTTCACCATCCTCAATGTGAAAGGATACGTTATTTAGAATCGTGTCATCTATAAAAGTTTTACTTATGTTGCTACAATTTAAAATCATTTCTATAACCTGCTTATTGTGTTTTTTACCAAAGTAACCATATTAAATTCTGCTTTTTTTGCTATGGCTGTGACTTCACTATGGGATAATTCTGTGGAAGACAGACCGGCTGCCTTATTGGTTATTAAAGATATACCAAGTATTTTCATACCGCAATGCCTTGCCACGATTGCTTCGGGAACAGTTGACATACCGGCCGCATCTGCACCAAGAATGGCAATGCCTCTTATCTCGGCAGGAGTTTCATACTGGGGACCTCTGAAAAAACAGTAGACACCTTCATCTACGGGAATATTGTGTTCTTTTGCCGTCATTCTGGCAGCCTCAATGTATTCTTTTGTATATACTTCTGTCATATCCTTAAAACGCGGACCGAATTCATCAAGGTTAGGTCCACGGAGAGGAGACGGACACATATAGCTTAAATGATCTGTGATAAGCATTATTGAGCCGGGATTAAGACTTGACTTTATACCGCCTGCTGCATTGGTAACAATAAGTTTTTTGATACCAAGTTTCGCAAATACCCTTATAGGAAGAGTAACGGCGTCCATATCATGTCCCTCATAATAGTGGAATCTGCCACTCATAACGATTACTTTTTTATCTGAAATCATACCGCATACAAGCTCTCCGGCATGTCCCTTAACCGTTGAGGCGTGAAATCCCGGAATATCGCTGTATTTAATAACAACAGGGGACTGGACCTCGTCAGCTAAAGGACCAAGACCTGAACCAAGTATTATAGCAATTTCCGGTGTGAATTTAATTGAATTTGCTATATATTCAGCAGCATTGTTGATAACATCAATAATATTTTCCATGTGTAATCCTCCATCACAAAATAATATAATAGAATTGCTCCATTGCTGCGCAATTATTGCAATTCCCGCCACCTCAAACTCTCATAAAATACTGTATGCACAGCATTTTATTCCGTTTTCGGTGCCTGTTGCGTCATAGGTCAGAATTACTCATTCGTGCAAGCACAATCGTAATTCTGACTTCGTTAGAAAACGATATAAAGGAATTGCTCCATTGCTACGCAATTATTGCAATTCCCGCCACCTCAAACTCCCATAAAATACTGTATGCACAGCATTTTATTCCGTTTTCGGTGTCCGTTGCGTCATAGGTCAGAATTACTCATTTGTGCAAGCACAATCGTAATTCTGACTTATGACGTTTATATCGTTAAATTATATCTTAGATAACAAAGGATTGCAAGAAACATAAAAACAGTGGTATAATTTATGAAAATATTTTTTGCGAGGTATAATGACGTGCTAAAATGTGAGAATCTCGTTAAGGTGTATTCCGGCTGCAGAGCTGTGGATGGACTTAACCTGGAACTTGATGCGGGAAGGATATATGCACTTCTCGGTCCGAACGGAAGCGGTAAGTCGACTTTTATGAAGATGGTGGTCGGACTTATTAAACCTACAGAGGGAAAAATCTATCTTGACGGGGAAGAAATCTCAGACAAGACAAGAGCTAGAATTACATATATGCCTACAGAGAATTACTTTTATAATTACATGAAGATAAAGGATATAGCGTCTTTTTATAAAGATTTTTATGAAGATTTTGACGAGGGCAGGATGTATGGATTGCTTGACAGAATGGAATTACATTTTGATGGCAAGGTAAGGAATATGTCAACCGGTATGCTTGCAAAGCTTAAAGTAGCGGTAGCAATGGCAAGAAATTCAAGAGTTATTCTTCTTGATGAACCATTGAACGGTATAGATATAATTGCAAGAGAACAGGTTATGAATACAATAATCGGATATAACAACGAAGATAAAATAATTATTGTATCAAGCCATCTTGTTGATGAACTTGAGCATGCGGCAGGCGGAGCTGTTTTTATAAAAAACGGCAGAGTTGTTATGGCTGGCAATACGGAAGATATCAGAAGTTATAATGACAACAAATCCCTTGTCGACTTATATAAGGAAATTTATGGAGGTATGTATAATGGGCAGACTTATTAAATATGAATTCCGTAAGGATTCCGGCACATACCTTACATTGTTTGGTATTCTTGTGGTTACCGAGATATATTTTCTTATAAGCTTTTTACTTAAAAGCGATAATCATATGGTACTGGCACTTGTTCTGGCCGAACTTGGAGGGTCATTCGGTATTCTGGCACTTATGATCAGCGGAGCTGTGTCATATTCTAAGGAAATCAACTCAAAGTACAGTTATATGACTTTCATGACACCTAATTCAACATATAAGATTGTGGGAGCCAAATATCTGTCACTCCTTATTGTTACTGTGGCAGGCACATTGATATTCAGTCTTTTTCTCGGACTTAATATAAAGCTCATAACAGACAGATATAAGGAAATACATATAATTACCTCAGAACTTGATGAACTTGGGAGAGCATTTGGATTTAATACGGGTTCATATATAGCTTCTTTTCTGGCAACACTTGTTACTATGATGATAAGTTTTTTATTCAGCGTGAGCTGTGCATATGTTGCCATAACTCTCAGTACAACTATTCTTGCGAACAGAAAAGGCAAAGCTTTTTTATCGATAGTATTCTTTTTTGTGATAGTTATATTGACATCGTTTATAGCAGGCAGGATTCCGGTAATGGATTACGGAGATACGTTTTTACAATATCTTGCAGGTAATATTTATGTTTATTTATTCAGATTGTGCCTTATTGCAGGCAGTTATCTGTTTGTATCATATATGTTAAAAAAGAAAATAAGTTTATAGTCTGACAGTATGGAGGGATTGTATTGGAAGAAAACGAAATATCACTTGCTGTTATCAAAAGACTTCCAAGGTATTTCAGATATCTTGAAGAACTTATTGACAGCGGCGTGGAAAGAATTTCATCAGGCGAATTAAGCCGCAGGATGAATGTTACAGCTTCACAGATAAGACAGGATCTTAATAATTTTGGAGGCTTCGGGCAGCAGGGTTACGGTTATAATGTAAAATATCTTCACAGTGAGATTGCAAAGATTCTCGGAATTGACAAGATTCACAGCATAATAATCGTAGGTGCCGGAAATCTTGGCAAAGCACTTGCCAATTATGCTAATTTTGAAAAAAGAGGTTTTGTCGTAAAAGCAATGTTTGATACCAACGAAGCTCTTATCGGTAAAGAATGCAGAGGCGCAGTAATCAGACCGATGAGTGAAATGGAAGCTTTTATTAAAGATAATAATATTGAAATCCTTGCACTGACGATTCCAAAAGGAAGTGCAACGGAGGTAGTCCAGACTGCGATTAAGGCAGGAATTAAAGGAATATGGAATTTTGCCCATATTGATTTAGAGGTGCCTGACAATGTGGTGGTTGAAAATGTACATTTGTCAGAGAGCCTTATGACACTTTCTTATAATATTACGAGGTTGCACTAGATAAATGTCAATAACGATAGAAGATGTAAAGAAAAATGTTGCATATAAACAATTGCCTATAGTTATTCTTGATGAACGGTGGCACAGGCTTTTTCCTGAAAAAGATAAGTCGCCTGAAGTAAAAAGACTTGAAAAAAATCTTGGCACCCTGCTAAAAAAGCAGGGACAGATAACCAATGATTTAAAGGCTTTAAGGAAAATTAAAAGCGACATTATGAAGGAAATAATTGATAATTCCGCGGATACAGGAGATACTGATGCCAAACGGAACAAAATAATGGCGCGTGACCAGAAACTTGTTCTGGAAGCCAAAGAAAAGATAGAAAAGCTTGAACAGGAAGAAATTGAAATTCCGGGCAGGATAAGGGACGCAAATATTGAGCTTGTAATTCAGGGAATAGATGAATGTTACAGGCGTATACACAATAATTATGACGATATCCAGCTCTTAGGAAAATGGATAAATGAGATGAGAGTCGAGCTTAAGAAAAAGGTTCTTATAAAACAGGATAAAGAACTGAAGAACACAGAAATTTATTCATATATGCACGACCTTTTAGGTCCTGATATGATAGAAATATTTGATAATAAAAAGGGATAATTATGAAGTATGCATTGACAGGCAGAATGTCAAAAGAAGTTGATAGATTTACAATTGATAAGATGGGTGTTCCGTCTTTAGTTCTTATGGAAAGAGCGGCAGTCAGTACAGCTATGAAGGTTGCAGAGATTGTTGCTCTTTTCAGACGTAATGTAAGAATATTGGCGGTATGCGGTAAAGGCAATAACGGAGCCGATGCAGCAACCGCAGCAAGGATATTGTCATGGCAGGGCGTGGCTGTTGATATTGCCGTAATAGACGATGACAGAAAGGAAACGGAAGAATTTGCCACACAAATGACGATTGCCGGGAACAGTGGTCTCAACTTTGTGAACGTTTCTGCCATACCGGAATATGATATAATAATAGATGGTATTTTTGGAACAGGGCTTTCAAGGAATGTCGAAGGAATATATGCTGATGTGATAGATCTGATTAACTGTTCCAATAATGTTGTGGTAAGTGTTGACATTCCGTCCGGCATAGATTCCGAAACGGGAGCGGTTCTTTCTAAAGCCGTTAAAGCCGATGCCACAGTGACTTTTGGTTATAATAAGGTCGGTAATATGATATATCCCGGCAAAGAGTTAAGCGGAGAAGTCACGGTAGCAGACATAGGTTTCTGCCCGGAAGCAATCAAAACACTTAATCCATGTATGTATTTTACAGAAGATGATTTAAGAAAAATACCTGACAGAAAAGCATATTCCAATAAAGGAACCTACGGTAAAATTCTTGTCATTGCAGGAAGCCGTGATATGAGCGGAGCCGCATATTTAAGCGGAGCTTCAGCCTATAGGACAGGTGCGGGACTTGTGGAGATTCTTACCTATGAAAGCAATACGGATATAATTAAGAAACTGCTTCCGGAAGCAATTGTAACGGGTTATAACGAAGATAATTATTGCTGCATGCTTGATAAAAGTTTAAAGAAAGCCACATGCGTTATTCTTGGTCCCGGACTTTCAAAAGATATAACAGCACATAATATAACGGAAGAGGTCCTTAAACGCTGCGAAGTCCCACTTATTATAGATGCGGATGCGTTAAATATTATTGCCGAAGATATATCATTATTGAAAAGTTATTCCCCTGTTGCTATAATTACACCACATATCGGTGAATTTATGAGACTTGCGGGGCTTACCAAAGAAGAACTTCTAAAGGACAGTGTTGCAGCTGCAAAAAGTTTTGCACAAGAATTTAACGTCATTCTTGTTATGAAGAACGCAGTCACTGTTGTCGCAGAGCCTTGTGAAAATGGCAGGGCATATATAAATTCCTCAGGAACAGGAGCAATGTCTAAAGCAGGCATGGGCGATGTACTGACCGGTGTTATTGCGGGAATGCTCTCTCTTAGGATAGAACCATTTTCAGCAGCCTGTATGGGTGTATATTTACACGGAATTGCCGGTGAGATGGCGGAAGAAGAACAGGGTTCACATTCTGTTATGGCAGGAGACGTTGTAAATATACTGGGAAAGGCAGTTAATAAATAGTAAAGGAAAATTGAAATGAAAGAATTTACAAGGACATATTCGGTTATTCATCTTGATTCGATATACAAAAATATAGAAGAAGCAAAAAAAAGAGTCGGTAGTGACACCAAAATAATGGCAATTGTAAAAGCTAACGCTTACGGACATGGTGCTGTGGAAGTAGCAGGAGCAATTAAAGATAAAGTATACGGATTTGCCGTTGCAACCGTAAGGGAAGCTCTTACATTAAGGGAAAGCGGCGTTGACAATCCGATACTTGTACTTGGATATGTATGCAAAGCAGAATATGAATCTGTCATAAGAAATAATATTATTTTTGCCATGCTTACAAAGGATATGGCAAAAGATATATCAGAATGTGCCGTAAGGATAGGAATTACAGCGAAGTGCCATATTAAGATTAATACCGGAATGAACAGAATCGGTTTTCCTGTAAATGAAGAAGCTATAGATGATATAGCAGAACTTACAGGTTATGAAGGACTTGACTGCGAAGGAATTTTCATGCATTTTGCAACGGCGGACAGCGCGGATAAAAGTTATGCAAAGCATCAGTTTGAATTGTTTATGGATGTTATCTCAAAACTTGAAAAAAGAGGCATCCAATTCAAAATACGACATTGTGCCAACAGTGCGGCAATAATCGATCTGCCGGAATATAAGCTTGACATGGTAAGGGAAGGTATTATTTTATACGGACTTAAGCCAAGTGACGAAGTGGACGCATCAATGAAATATTACCCTGCGCTTGAACTTAAGACCCATGTTATTTTTGTAAAAGAACTGGGTGCCGGTGAAAGCATAAGCTATGGAAGAACTTTTGTGACAGACAGACCGATGAGGATTGCAACTGTTGCGATTGGATATGCCGACGGCTATCCAAGGTCGCTTTCCAATAAAGGATATGTACTTATCCATGGAAAAAAGGCAAAGGTTGTCGGCAGGGTATGTATGGATCAGATGATGATTGATGTAACCGATATACCGGATGTTAATGTTGAAGATGTGGTAACGGTTGTCGGAAAAGACGGCAGCGAAGAGATTACATTTGAAGAAGTAGGAGAACTTTCAGGAAGATTTAATTATGAATTTGTATGTGATATTTCTGAAAGAGTAGAGAGAAAATACGTTTAGTATTGAATAAACACACATGATACTGGAGATAATGCTTATATCATAAACGAAAGGTCGTGTGTTACTTGAATATTAAAAGGGGAGACATTTTTTATGCTGACCTAAGACCTGTGGTTGGTTCTGAACAGGGTGGTGTAAGACCCGTACTTATTGTCCAGAATGACACAGGGAACAGGCACAGTCCCACTGTGATAATAGCAGCAATTACCTCACGAATGAAACATAAACTTCCGACGCATGTTGAAATTGATTCAAAAAGGTATGATATGATTAAAGATTCCGTTATTTTACTCGAACAGTTACGAACTATAGATAAGGCAAGACTTAAGGATAAAGTATGCCATCTTGATAATGAAATAATAACAAAAGTTAATGAGGCACTTATAACAAGCCTTGAGATACAAAATACATAAGAAGGAGATTTGTTATGGTCTATGGCCATTTTGGTATTGGAATAGTTTTATTTGTTTTTTTTCTGACAATTGATGTTATTCTGTATGCATTTAACGCAGCAATACGGACACTAAGCCCCAACGATATAGCCGAAAGCAAGGAAGGCAAGGCAAAATACAGGGAGATGATTTCTAAGATTCTTGAATCTCCGTCACGATTTAATGACACAGTGAACATAATTGTGTATATTACCAACATCATTGCCGGAAGTTACATATTGGGTTCCCTGGCAAGGAGAGTTATTCAGTCTGTCAACGGAGACAAAACGTGGGTATATATTGTACTTGCAGTTGCCATGATACTTGTTTTTATAATATTTGGAGTTATAATACCCGAAAAGTGTGGAAGACGCAAACCTGTAAGGACAGCAATCAGACTTGTAAAGTATGTGCGTTTTCTTATGCTTGTGCTTTCACCGGTTGTTTTTGTTACAACCATGATTGCAAAAGGAATCTTAAGAATTTTTGGCATTAAAAATCCTGATGCTGAGGAAAATGTTACAGAGGAAGAAATCATTACAATGGTTAATGAAGGTCAGGAGCAGGGCGTTTTGGAGGCCGGAGAGGCTGAAATGATTACCAATATTTTTGAACTTGGAGATAAACATGCCGGTGATATAATGACACACAGAAGCAATATAGAAGCGGTGGAAAGTACCATTACACTAGATGATTTTATCCAGAACCATATAGAAGGTAAATATTCAAGGTTCCCCGTTTATGAAGGTGATATTGATAATATTGTAGGAACAATACATATAAGGGACGCACTTATTTTTTACAGAAATATTCCTAACCGTAAGAAACTGCTTAAGGATGTAAAAGGCCTTTTAAGAAAACCATATATGGTTCCGGAAACAATGGACATAGACGATATGCTTAAGGATATGCAGGAGAAAAAAATCCACATGGGTATTGTTGTGGATGAGTATGGACAGACAGCGGGAATAGTATCAATGGAGGATATTATAGAAGAAATAGTAGGCAATATCCTTGATGAATATGACGATGAGGAAGAAGTGGTTGAATATGCAGGAGACGATACTTATGTGGTGGATGGTCTCACAGATATAGAAGATATTAACAGTTTGTTGGGAATTAAAATTGAAAGCGATGGTTTTGAGACACTTAATGGATTTTTAATATCAAAACTTGGCAGAATCGCATCTGAAAATGAGACAGAGGTTATTGAAGCATATGGATTCAGCTTTAAAATACTGGAAGTTACAGGTAATGTAATCAGAAAAGTAGAAATAACAAAAATAGAAAAAAAGGAAGGTATTGACGATGAGCAATTACAAAATTGAAACAAAGTGTATACAGAGCGGATACACACCAAAGAAAGGGGAACCAAGAGTTTTACCTATTTATCAGAGCACAACATTTAAGTATGACACAAGTGACCAGATGGGAAGGTTGTTTGACCTTGAAGATACAGGATATTTCTACACAAGGCTTCAGAATCCTACCAATGATGCGGTTGCCGCTAAGATATGTGATCTTGAGGGCGGTGTAGGCGCGATGCTTACTTCTTCAGGACAGGCAGCTAACTTTTATGCCATGTTTAATATATGTGAAGCAGGTGGACATATTGTAGCTTCTTCCGCAATTTACGGAGGAACATATAACCTTCTTGGAACAACAATGAAGAAACTTGGAATTGATTGTACTTTTGTATCACCTGAGGCTGATGAGGCAGAGTTACAGGCAGCTATAAGACCTAATACAAAACTTATCTTTGGTGAGACAATTTCTAATCCTACACTTGAAGTTCTTGATATTGAGCTTTTTGCAAGGGTTGCACATAAAAATGGGATACCTCTTGTTGTAGACAATACTTTTGCGACACCTATTAACTGCAGACCATTTGAATTTGGTGCAGATATAGTTGTCCATTCCACGACAAAATATATGGATGGACACGCAACACAGGTAGGCGGATGCATCGTTGACAGCGGTAACTTTGACTGGATGGCACATAAAGATAAATTCCCGGGACTTACAACAAAAGATGAGTCATACCATGGAATTATTTATGCCGAGAAGTTTGGAAAAATGGCTTACATAACAAAATGTACAACACAGCTTATGAGGGATTTAGGATCTATACCTTCTCCAAATAACTGTTTTTTACTTAACCTCGGACTTGAAACCCTTCACCTTCGTATGCCACGTCATTGTGCCAATGCGCTTGCGGTTGCAAAATATCTTAAAAATAATGAAAAAGTGGAATGGGTTAATTATCCTGACCTTGAAGGGGACAAATATCATGACCGTCAGTTAAAATACCTGCCAAACGGAAGCTGTGGTGTTGTAACCTTCGGACTTAAGGGCGGAAGGGACGTTGCCATAAAATTTATGGATAATCTTAAACTTGCGGCAATCGTTACGCACGTTGCGGACAGTAGAACCTCTGTTTTACATCCTGCAAGCCATACACACAGACAGCTTACGGATGAACAGCTTAAGGCAGCAGGCGTTAATCCTGACTTAATCAGATTCTCCGTTGGTACAGAAAATGTTGAGGATATCATTGCAGATATAGAACAGGCTTTAAAAGCTGCAACGGTATAATGTGAATAAATATGCCATCTTCGGTAATAATATTGCCGGAGGTGGCATTTATGTTTGAAACAATATATATTCTGGGAGAAATTGAAGGACACGACGGAGGCGGTTCTGATAAAAACACAAAATATGATGAAATAATTCCAAGGCTTGTGTCCATAGAAAATAATGATGATGTTGAGGGTGTTTTATTTGTTATTAACACTATGGGAGGAGATGTTTCAGCGGGGCTTGCCCTTGCGGAAATGATAGCTGGGCTTAGTAAGCCTACGGTGTCTCTTGTAATAGGGGAAAGCCATTCCATAGGAGTACCCATAGCGGTGGCTGCGAATTACTCATTTATAGTGAAAAGTGCAACCGTTGTTATCCATCCTGTAAGAATGACGGGAACAATATTAGGAACCAGACAGACCTATAGGCAGTTCAGATCCATACAGGACAGAATAGTGCGTTTCATATCGGAGCACAGCAGATGCGGCGAAGAAAGTATAGAAAAAATGATGATGGATACTTCGATGATGTCCAGTGATTTAGGCACTATTCTTGTTGGGGAAGAAGCAGTGGAAGCCGGACTTATTGATGAAAACGGCAGTATTGACAAAGCGTGGAATAAATTGAAATTCATTTGTCAAAATAAAGGTAAAATGGTATAATTAGGAGAATGTCTTTATAGGAGGAATGAACTTTGAATATACTGAAGTCAATTTTATTGGGATTGGTTCAGGGACTTACGGAATTTTTACCCGTGAGCAGTTCCGGACATCTGGCTATTTTTGGTAAGATTCTTGGTACAAATCTTGATTCGGAAATATATTTTAATGTATTGCTTCATCTTGGAACACTGATTGCAATCATAATTGTATTCCATGAGGATATATGGCATATGATTCAGGAGTTTTTTCAGATGCTTCTTATTATCTTTGCTAATTTTATAGTTTTTATAAAAAGACGGCGTGGGGATACGAAGTATACATATTTTAAGGTGGTTAATTCCAATTATAAAAAACTTGTGTTAATGATTATAATTTCAACTATTCCCACAGGACTTATAGGACTTCTCGGCAGGAATTTTACCGAGCTTGCAACAAATACCCTGTGGTTTGTGGGAATATGTCTTATGATTACATCCGGAATTCTTATGCTTGCAGATAGGAAGAGCGATAATACCATGAAAATTAACAAGGCAAAATATTCGGATGCTTATTTTATCGGTGTCGCACAGGGTGTTGCAACACTGCCGGGAATTTCAAGATCCGGTGCAACAATAGCAACAGGAATGATGCTTGGCTTTAATAAACAGTTGGCGATTAAATACTCATTCCTTATGTCCATACCGGCTGTACTTGGAGCTGTTATAGTGGAACTTGCCGGCAACAAGAATGTTGTATTCGGTTCTGCTGATTTACCGGGATATGTTCTTGGAACAATTACAGCGGCAGTAAGCGGATATTTTGCTATTAAATTTATGCTAAGACTTATAAAAAATAAGAGTTACAAGGGATTCTCAATCTACTGCATCATTGCCGGTGTGGCAGGAATAATCCTTTCATTTATAAAATAACAGGAGGCTGAACTTTTTTATGGCTACAGGCAGTAAAAACGGACAGACGAAAAAGAAGCCGGCAGGCAGAAAAAAGCCCGCTGCAAAAAAATATAATAATAAACTTATTACAGAAGCAGTTTTATTAATATTGATGGCACTCTGCGTTATAATTTTTCTTGCCAATTTCGGCGTAGGAGGAATTGTAGGTAAAGGTATAAGCGCATTTTTCTTCGGGCTATTCGGAATACTTGCATATATTTTCCCGATTCTTCTTTTTGCTGCGGTAATTTTTGCAATGTCCAATAGGAATAGTTCGATTGCCAGAGTCAAACTTATTGCAGTATTGTTTGAACTGATTTTTTTATGTACTCTGATACAGCTGATTTCCGGAAGTCACAGCGGTGAATGGAATGTCGGTGATTTTTACATAAATTCCAGCACGCATAAGAACGGCGGTGGTTTTTTTGGCGGTATGCTGTGTCTGCTTTTTAGTAAACTGTTTGGTAATGCAGGTGCATATATTTTTACGGTTGTACTAATAATTATAGCAGCGGTTATCATAACGGAACATTCGTTTATCGGCGGTGTTAAAAAGAATAGCAAAAAAGTATACAACGCCGCAAAACGTGATATGGAAGCGTACAAAGCGGACGTTGCAGTTAAGCGTAAAGAAAAAGAACGAATGGAAGAACTTAGGGCAAGTGAGAAGATGCCTCCTAAGAAAAAGCGTTCTTCCGTGAAAGTTGAAGGAATAACAACGGATACGCGCATGGAAAAGGCGGATGCAGAGACTACAGGGGAAGATGTATATTCATATGAAAAGGCAGAGGATATAAAGCCTTTTGATGAAAATGAGTATGCCAATGTTGTTGATGCAACAGATTATGCAATGAGACATTTTCAGGATGAACAGAGTATTCCTTTTGAACCGGCTTATGAGGATGTTAAAGAGATACTTCCTCCTTCCGGGACTGTGGAAACTGCCGCTGCCAATACAGCAATAGTTAATGAAGAACCACAGAGGGCAGAAGAAGATTACATTGATATGGAGCTGGTAAAGAACGAACTTGAGAAAGAACAGCTTCTAAAGCCTGATAAGGAAAAAAACGTTAAACCGGAGCCCGTTCACGGTAATGTGACGGAGCAGGCACAGACGGCACCTGTACAATCATCACATACAGCTAAAAACAATAAATACAAACTTCCTCCTGTAAGCCTTTTAAAGAGAAGCAGCGGAACTTCCAAAGGGAATGACGGCAAGGACGAACTCAGGGCAACAGCAGGCAAATTACAGCAGACACTTGCTACATTTGGTGTTAACGTTACAATAACGGATGTAAGCCGGGGACCTGCAGTTACAAGATATGAATTGCAGCCTGAACAGGGCGTTAAGGTAAGCAAAATAGTTTCCCTTGCGGATGATATAAAGCTCAATCTTGCAGCGGCGGACATAAGAATTGAAGCACCAATCCCCGGAAAGGCTGCTGTCGGAATTGAAGTACCTAATAAAGAAAATTCCGGCGTAATGCTTGGAGACCTTATTGCCAGCAAAGAATTCAGGGATGCCAAGTCTAAAATTGCTTTTGCGGCAGGTAAAGACATCGCAGGCCAGATAGTAATGGCAGATATTGCTAAGATGCCCCACCTTCTTATTGCTGGAGCAACCGGCTCGGGTAAATCTGTATGTATTAATACTATTATTATGAGTATTCTTTTTAAGGCAAGACCTGAAGAGGTAAAGCTTATAATGGTTGACCCAAAGGTTGTGGAACTTAGCGTATATAACGGAATACCTCATCTCCTTACACCTGTTGTAACGGATCCTAAAAAAGCAGCCGCGGCACTTAACTGGGCTGTGGCGGAAATGATGAAAAGATATCAGCTTTTTGCAACTTACGGCGTAAGGGATATGAAGGGCTTTAATGAAAAGATATCGGGAATGGAACCTGAGGAAGGCAAAGAGCTTCCTGAGGTTATGGCACAGATTGTTATAATCATTGATGAGCTTGCAGACCTTATGATGGTTGCATCAGGAGATGTAGAGGATGCCATAGTAAGACTTGCACAGCTTGCCAGAGCAGCAGGTATCCACCTTATTATTGCTACCCAGAGACCAAGTGTTAATGTCATAACAGGTCTTATCAAAGCCAATGTTCCTTCAAGAATTGCATTTTCGGTATCATCCGGTGTTGACTCAAGAACAATACTTGATATGGTAGGAGCAGAAAAACTTCTCGGTAAGGGTGATATGCTATTTTATCCACAGGGCTATCAGAAACCGGCGAGAGTACAGGGCGCATTCGTATCTGACGAAGAGGTATCGGCGGTTGTTGATTTTATTAAGGAAAATAGCAATGAGACCGGATACAGTGAAGAAATAGAAAATCACCTGAGTAATCCTGAATTTGAAGAAAGCCAGGCTTTTTCCGGTGACAGGGACCAGTATTTTGCCGATGCGGGCAGATTTATCATAGAAAAAGAACGTGCATCGATAGGAATGCTGCAAAGGGTATTTAAAATCGGTTTTAACAGGGCTGCAAGAATTATGGATCAGCTTGGGGAAGCCGGTGTGGTAGGACCTGAAGAGGGTACCAAGCCACGTAAAGTTATGATGACAATGGAAGAATTTGAAGAATATCTTAAGAATAACTAACATTATGGAGGAAAAGGAATGTTTAAATCAGACATAGAGATAGCACAGGAAGCAAAGATGTCACATATACGTGATATTGCAGGCAGATTTGGTATAGCAGAGGACGAACTTGAATTTTACGGAAAGTACAAAGCAAAATTAACCGATGAACTTGAAAAAAGAGTAGCAGGAAATAAAGACGGCAAACTTATTCTTGTAACTGCGATTAATCCAACTCCGGCCGGAGAGGGCAAGACAACAATCAGTATCGGTCTTACGGAAGCACTTAACAAGCTTGGCAAAAAGACAATGGCGGCACTTCGTGAACCATCCCTTGGACCATGTTTTGGTATTAAAGGCGGTGCCGCAGGTGGAGGATATTCCCAGGTAGTACCTATGGAAGATCTTAATCTTCATTTTACAGGTGACTTTCACGCAATAACAAGTGCCAATAACCTTCTTGCAGCGCTTCTTGACAACCACATCCAGCAGGGCAATGAACTTCAGATAGATACAAGACAGGTTGTATGGAAAAGATGTCTTGATATGAATGACAGAGTTCTCAGGAATATCGTAGTCGGACTTGGTGCAAAGGCTGACGGAGTGGTAAGGGAAGACCATTTTGTAATAACAGTTGCCTCTGAAATTATGGCAATTCTCTGTCTTGCAACAGATATGGCTGATTTAAAGAAAAGACTTTCGGAAATAATTGTTGCATATAATTATGCAGGAGAACCTGTGACAGCAGGTGATTTACATGCCACAGGCGCGATGGCAGCACTTTTAAAAGATGCAATTAAGCCTAATATAATACAGACACTGGAGGGAAATCCTGCAATTGTCCATGGAGGACCTTTTGCCAATATTGCCCATGGATGCAACTCTGTAAGAGCTACAAAAATGGCACTTAAATTATCTGACTATGTTGTAACAGAGGCAGGTTTTGGTGCTGACCTTGGAGCAGAAAAATTCCTTGATATTAAATGCCGTAAGACAGGTTTACGTCCTGATGCGGTAGTTATAGTAGCTACTGTTAAGGCATTAAAATACAATGGTGGTGTTAAGAAAGAGAATCTTTCTGAAGAAAATCTTGAAGCTCTTAAAGCAGGAATCGTTAATCTTGATAAGCATATTGAGAATATGCAGAACTTCGGACTTAATGTTGTTGTGACACTTAATGCTTTCGCAACAGATACAGAAGCAGAACATAACTTCATTAAAGAACATGTTGAAGGAATGGGTTGTGAATTTGCTCTTGCCAGAGTATGGGAAAAGGGCGGAGAAGGCGGAATTGAACTTGCAAATAAGGTTCTTAAAGCAATCGAAAAAGAACAGAAACCATTCACATTGACATACTCAGATGATATGGGACTTAAAGATAAAGTTAAAGCCATAGCAACTAAGATTTATGGAGCAAAGGATGTAAGTTTTGCACCGGCAGCTTCCAAAATGCTTGACAAGATAGAAAAAATGGGATTTGCAAATTTCCCTGTATGTATGGCAAAGACACAGTATTCACTTTCAGATGATCAGACTAAGCTTGGACGCCCTGAAGGTTTTACCCTTAACGTAAGGGATGCTTATGTAAGTGCAGGAGCAGGATTTGTTGTTATTCTTACAGGTTCTATAATGACAATGCCGGGTCTTCCTAAAGTACCGGCGGCTGATAATATTGACTTTGACGAAACAACAGGTAAAATTACAGGCCTATTTTAATTTTCACCTTTAAAGGAGTTGAATTATGCAGAATTTTTATGTAAGAGATATCGTAAAAGCCACAAAGGGTGAAGTGCTTTGCGGTGATATGAATATACCGATTGAAAATGTAAGTACAGATTCCAATTCGATAAAAGAAAACTCACTTTTTGTACCGATTATAGGAGAAAGAGTGGATGCCCATACTTTTATCGATTCTGCGATAGCCAACGGAGCTGTGGCGGTATTGACAAGCGAACATGACGAAATGACAGGAAATGTACCATATATAAGAGTCAGCAATACTACAATGGCTTTACAGGAAATAGGTAAATATTACGGTAAGCTTATGATTATGCCAAAAATCGGTGTAACAGGCAGTGTCGGTAAAACTACTACCAAAGAAATGATAGCATGTGCACTTTCAGCAGGATATAAGGTGTTTAAGACAAGCGGAAACAGCAACAGCCAGATTGGTGTACCTCTTACATTGCTGAAAATGAGTCCTGATGACCAGATTGCCGTAATAGAGATGGGAATGAGCATGCGTGGAGAGATGTCAAGGCTTTCAGAACTGGTGGAACTGGATGACGCGGTTATTACCAATATAGGCGTATCCCACATAGAACAGCTTAAGACCAGAGACGGTATATGTGAAGAAAAATTCCATATCCAGGATGCAATCCATGCAAAGGATGGAATTGTATTTATTAATGGTGATGATGCGATTTTAAACAAGCACAAATCAGAACTGAGACACAGGATAATTACTTTCGGGCTCGGAAATGATAATGACTATTTTGCAACCAATATAAAAGTAAAAAACGGTGGTGTTGATTTTACCGTTAATATAAAAAATAAAGGCTCTTATGATGCAAGGCTTAACGTTCTCGGAGAACATAATGTAAGAAATGCACTTGTAGCTATAGCAGTAGCCGAAAGACATGGCATTGAAGTAACGGAAGCCATTAAGGCACTGGCAGGATACGAAGGCGTCTCAATGAGACAGCAGATTACAGATGTTAACGGAGTTACAATTATTGATGATTCCTACAATGCAAGTCCTGATTCAATGAAAGCCGGTATTGACGTTTTGTGTGATTACAATAACAATGGACGTAAAATAGCCGTTCTTGCAGATATGCTTGAACTTGGAGATAAGTCAGCGGATTATCACAAAGAAGTCGGCGGATATATGGCAGAAAAAAAGATTGATGAACTGATTCTTTTTGGAACAATGGCGGCCAATATAGGAGATGGTTTTAACGGAAGTTATAAGTTATTTAAAAAGAGAGAAGAAATTAACGAATATCTTCTTAAGAACCTGAAATCCGGTGATGCCATATTATTTAAAGGTTCGAGAGGAATGAAACTTAACGAATGTGTTGATTTTTTAAAGGAGAATTACAATGGCTAAAGTTATAGATGGTAAATTAATTTCTAAGGAATTAAAAGATGAATTAAAAGAAAAGGTTAAAGCATATAAAGAACAAGGGATTGAAATTACACTTGCGGTAATCCAGGTTGGAAACGATCCTGCATCAAGTGTATATGTCGGTAATAAGAAAAAGGGATGTGAATACATTGGAATCAACTCACTTTCTTACGAACTTGAGGAAAATACCACAGAGGAACAGTTATTGGAGCTTATTGATACACTTAATAAGGATAATAAGGTAAACGGAATCCTTGTGCAACTTCCACTTCCTTCACACATTGATGAGGATAAGGTTATTAAGGCAATATCCCCTGCTAAGGACGTGGACGGTTTTCATCCACAAAGCGTAGGGGCGTTAAGCATAGGCCAGCCGGGTTTTGTTTCATGTACACCGGCGGGAATTGTTGAACTTTTAAAGAGAAGCAATATTGAGATAGAAGGAAAAGAGTGTGTTGTTGTTGGCAGAAGCAATATTGTAGGTAAACCTATGGCACTTCTTCTTTTGAGGGAAAACGGTACCGTAACCATTGCACATAGCAGAACAAAGAATTTGAAGGAAGTAACAAAACGTGCGGATATTCTTGTGGTTGCAATCGGCAAGCCTAAATTTATTACAAAAGAGTATGTAAAAGAAGGAGCTGTTGTAATTGATGTAGGAATTCACAGACTGGGAACGAGTGAGTCGGGCAAGAGCATTCTTTGCGGTGATGTGGATTATGATGATGTATTCCCTATAGCATCGGCTATAACACCTGTACCGGGCGGGGTCGGACCTATGACTATTGCAATGCTTATGAATAACTGCGTTCATTCGGTGGAATTGCAGAAATAACAGGAGGCGTAAAGCAGGTGAAATTATCAAAACTTTTAGAAAAACTTGAATACGAAGTTTTAAACGGAAATGTTGATATTGACATTAAGAATCTTGTATATGATTCGAGAAAAGCGGGAGCTTTGGATGTGTTTGTATGTGTGACAGGTGCGGTTTCGGACGGGCATACATATATAAGTGATGTGGCCGGAAAAGGTGTTTTGGCAATTGTCGTACAGAAAGATATTGAAGTTACAGAGGAACTTAAAGATATTACTTTAATTAAGACAGCGGACACAAGATATGCGCTTGCACTTATGTCGGCAGCATTTTTTGATTATCCTGCTAAAAAACTTAAAACAATAGGCATCACAGGGACAAAGGGCAAAACCACCACAACCTTTATGATTCGTGATATCCTTGAAAAATGTAACATAAAAGCGGGACTTATCGGAACCAATGAAACAATAATAGGTGATGAGCATATCCCATCTAAAAATACAACACCGGAATCATTCCTTATCCAAAAATATTTCAGCCAAATGGTTGAGGCAGGCTGCAGTTGTGTTGTTATGGAGGTGTCGTCACAGGCACTCATGCTTAACAGAACAGCAGGTATTTTGTTTGATATAGGAGTGTTCACCAATATTGAACCTGACCATATAGGACCTAATGAACATGCAAGTTTTGAAGAATATATGGAGTGTAAAAGCAGACTTTTCAAACAGTGTGTACATGGAATAGGCAATGCAGACAGCGAATATTTCGATAAAATAATGGAAGGGCATACCTGCACCCTTGAGACTTACGGAATTAAGAACAAAGCCGATTTAAAAGCTGAAAATATCAGGTATATCCATGAGGGCGGCAATATTACCACCTCATATAATACTACGGGAACCAGAGAGCTTAATATAAAACTTACTCTTCCGGGAGAATTTTCCGTATATAATTCTCTTTGCGCGATAGCCGTATCCGAACATTTCAATGTGGATGACAAACTTCTGCTTGATGCTTTATATAATACAAGAGTAGCAGGGAGAGTAGAACCTGTTAAGGTTTCTGACGATTTCATAGTGATGATAGATTATGCACATAATGCAATGAGTCTTGAGAGTCTTTTAAGTACGCTCAGGGAATATAATCCCAACAGGATAGTATGTTTATTCGGATGTGGCGGAAACCGTTCTAAGCTCAGACGTTTTGAAATGGGTGAGGTTTCAGGCAGGATGGCAGATTTAACCATAATTACAAGCGATAATCCAAGAGATGAAGACCCGGCTCTCATAATGCAGGATATTGAGACCGGAATTAAAAAGACCTCCGGCAGTTATGTTATGATGGAAGACCGTGGTGAAGCGGTTAAATATGCCATCGAACACGGAGAAAAGGGAGATATAATCGTTCTTGCGGGAAAAGGACACGAAGATTATCAGGAAATAAAAGGCGTAAGATATCATCAGACAGATAAAGAACTTGTGCAGAAAGCAATGGAAGATTTAGCAAGATAGAAAAGGGTGGATAAAGTGAAGTTTGCCGGAGTAATTGTTGATATATCCCATGAACAACTGGATAAAATATTTCAATACATAATTCCGGAAACAATGCTTCCGGAGCTTGAAATCGGGATGAAAGTGCAGATACCGTTCGGTAAAACCAAACGGACCGGTTATGTCGTAGATATAAGTGATGAACCGGAGATAGATATATCCAGAATGAAATCCCTTATAGGGATTTGCGGACACAGTGTCACAATAGACGGAAGGATGATAAAACTTGCCAACTGGATAAAAAATCATTATGGTTCCACAATGAATCAGGCACTTAAACTTGTAATGCCTGTAAAAGAAAAAGTCAGAAATATCGAGAAAAAGACAATACATCTTCTTATTTCAAAAGAAGAAGCAGAAGAATATGCAAAAGAAGCAGCAAGAAAAAGATATACCGCAAAGGCGAGACTTTTAGAAACACTTGCAAAGACGCCTGTTGTTGATTATTCACTGCTAACCCAAAAATTAAATATAAATTTAACAACTGTAAAAACCTTGGAAAATAAAGGCATAATCGAGATAACAACACATACAATGTTCAGAAACACCATAAAAAATACCATAAAGTCCGGAGAAAAAATTCTCCTCAATGAAGAACAACGCTACGTTGCGGAATCTATAATCAAAGACATGGAAAATGGAGATATGACGCCATCACTTATAAAAGGTGTAACGGGAAGCGGCAAGACAGAAGTGTATCTGGAACTGATTGAATGGGTTATAAACCGGGGTGGTGATGTAATATGCCTCATACCGGAGATATCCCTTACATATCAGACAGTGATGAGGTTTTATAACAGATTCGGAGATATCGTTTCTGTTATAAATTCCAAAATGTCAAAAGGCGAAAGATATGACAGTTTTGAAATGGCTAAATCGGGAAAGATAAGAATAATGATTGGACCGCGGTCAGCACTTTTTACACCGTTTAACCGACTTTCGCTTATAATAATCGACGAGGAACACGAAAGTGCATACAAAAGTGAGAATGTTCCAAGGTATCATGCAAGGGAAACAGCCATTGAACTTGCAAAAATGACAGGAGCCAAAGTGGTTTTAGGCTCTGCAACTCCATCGCTTGAAAGCTATTATAATGCAAAAGCGGGGCGGTTTAAACTTTATGAATTAAATAACAGGGCAGGCCTTGCGGGATTTCCCACAGCAGAGATTGTTGATTTAAGGGAAGAACTGAGAAATGGTAACAGGACGATGTTCAGCAACAGACTTATGGAACTTATGAAAGAAAAACTGTCAATGAAAGAACAGGTTATGCTTTTTCTTAACAGGCGGGGATATCTTGGATTCCTAAGCTGCCGTAACTGCGGACATGTAATTACATGTCCTCACTGTGCGGTATCCCTCACCGAACATGGGAATGGCAGGCTCGTATGTCATTACTGCGGTTATGAAACACCCGGCATAAAAATATGTCCGGAGTGCGGTTCAAAACATATCGGAAGATTTAAAGCCGGAACTGAACTTGTGGAATCGGAAATTAAAAAACTTTTCCCTGATAATAAAGTTTTACGCATGGATGCCGATACTACGCGTAACAAGGACGGGCATGCAAAGATATTAGAGGCGTTTGAAAACCATGAAGCCGATATTCTTATAGGCACACAGATGATTGTGAAAGGCCACGATTTCCCAAATGTTACCCTTGTGGGAGTTCTTCTTGCAGATGTATCATTATATTCGCCGGATTATATGGCGGCAGAAAGAACATTTGAGCTTATAACCCAGGCAGCGGGAAGAGCAGGAAGAGGCAATAAGGAGGGCAATGCCGTAATACAGACCTATTCACCGGAGCATTACAGTATTGTGCATGCCTGCAATCACGATTACGAGAGTTTTTATAATGAAGAAATAGCTTTCAGGGAGCTTATGGATTATCCGCCGGTATATAATTTTATGACTGTAAGGATTGCGTCAGAGGACGAACAAAAGACAGCTGAGTTGTCAGAAAAGATAAAACAGCTTACAGACAAAGCAGACAGCAGGACTAAGATAATAGGACCGGGCAAGGCCCCGGTGTATAAAATTAAGGATGTTTTTTTACGGCAGATATATTATAAGGATAAAGAACACCAAAGACTTCAGAATATAAAAAAAGAGATTGATAATTTTATGAAAGAACACAGCGAATATCTTTCAAAGTGTCAGATACAATATGATTTCAGATAAAAAGGAGTTAAAAACATGGCATTAAGAAATATCAGAATTAATGATGACCCTATTTTAAGAAAAGTATGTAAGCCTGTACAGGAGATTACAAAAAAAACAGAAGAACTTGTAGGAGATATGCTTGATACAATGTATGAGGCAAATGGCGTGGGACTTGCGGCTCCACAGGTAGGAATTTTAAAAAGAATAGTTGTAATTGATGTTGGTGACGGACCCATCATAATGATTAACCCTGAAATCCTTGAAACTTCAGGTTCACAGACCGGACAGGAAGGCTGTCTTAGCATTCCCGGCAAAGCAGGAATTGTTACAAGACCCAATTATGTAAAAGCAAAAGCTTATGACCTTCAGATGAATGAATATACGATTGAGGGCGAAGAACTTCTGGCAAGGGCAATATGCCACGAACTGGGACATCTTGATGGCGATTTATATATCGACCACGTTGAAGGAAGCCTTATGGAAGTAGTAAATGACGAAGACGAGGAGTAATATATGAAAGTTGTATTTATGGGAACCCCTGATTTTGCCGTCAGTACGCTTGAAGCAATAATACAGGCAGGTCATGAAGTAGCGGCAGTAATAACCCAGCCCGACAAACAAAAAGGCAGGGGCAAGGAAATATCAATGAGCCCCGTCAAGGTAAAAGCCTTAGAACACAATATTGAAGTGTTTCAGCCTTTAAAGGTCAGAAATCCGGAATTTGTGGATATACTTAAAAAAATATCTCCTGATGTAATAGTGGTAGTGGCATACGGACAGATTCTTTCAAAAGAGATTCTTGAGCTTCCTAAGTACGGATGCGTAAATGTTCATGCTTCCCTTCTGCCAAAATACAGAGGAGCCGCACCTATCCAGTGGGCAGTAATTGACGGTGAAAAAGAAGCCGGAGTTACCATAATGCAGATGGATGAAGGCCTTGATACGGGAGATATGCTTAAAGTGGCAAAAATAGAGCTGGCTCCCGATGAAACCGGTGGCAGTCTTTTTGACAAACTGGCTGACCTTGGTGCCGAAACACTTGTATCAACACTTGCTGAAATTGAAAACGGAACCGCAAGGGCTGTAAAGCAGGAGGGCGTTTCTACTTATGCGGGTAAACTTGACAAATCGCTTGGAAAGCTTGATTTTACAAAGGATGCCATTACCCTTGAAAGACTTATAAGAGGACTTAATCCATGGCCGTCCGCATATACGGTATATAACGGCAGGACACTCAAGATATGGAAAGCTGCTGTATGTGAGTGCGACGGACTTGAACCGGGAACAATTTATGATGTTACCAAAAAAACTTTTTCCATTGCCTGTGGCAATGGCGGATTAAAAGTCCTTGAATTACAGCTTGAGGGCAAAAAGAGAATGGATACGGAAAGCTTTTTAAGAGGCACTGCCGTAACAGAAGGAATGATATTATGAACCAGAATGTGAATACCAGAAATATTATTCTTGATGCATTGATTGAAATAAACGAAAAAGACAGATTTACACATATAGTTTTACCGGAGGTCCTGAAAAAGTATCAGTATCTTGATAATATTGACCGTTCTTTTATAAGCAGGACAATTCTTGGAACGGTTGAGAGAAAAATAACTCTGGATTATATCATTAATCTTTTTTCAAAAACACCTGTAAATAAAATGAAACCTGTTATACGCAATATTTTGAGGATGAGCACATATCAGCTTATATATATGGAAGGTGTTAAAGATTTTGCGGTATGTAACGAAGCAGTCAGACTTTCTGTGAAGAAAGGCTTTACTGCCCTTAAAGGTTTTGTAAACGGTGTTTTGAGAACCATCGCAAGAGAAAAGAACAAAATTGAAATGCCACAGGAGTTGTGGTTAAAATATTCCACTCCCGGATGGATTGTTGATAAATGGCTGAAAGAATACGGTAAAGAGAATACGGAAGCAATACTTAAGGCACAGTATTCAAAAAGACCGCTGACAGTCAGATGCAATTTTAACCATTGTACGAGAGAAGAACTTGTTAAAAGACTTACAGCGGAAAATGTCCGTGCAAATGTAATAGAAGAACCTGACTGTGCTTTGGAAATAGAGGGATTTGATTACCTTAATAAATTAAATACCTTTGCGGACGGAGATTTTTTCGTGCAGGATTTAAGTTCAATGATGGTATGTTATGCAATTAATCCCGAAAAAGACAGCTATGTAATAGATTTGTGTGCTGCACCGGGAGGCAAAAGCCTTCATATAGCAGAATTTATGGATAATACCGGATTTGTAGAGGCAAGGGATGTTTCCGACAATAAGGTTATGATGATTAACGAAAATATTGACAGGCTTAATCTTTGCAACATCAAAGCTGTTGTAAAGGATGCTACGGTAAAATGGGAAGATTCTGTTGAAAAAGCAGATGTGGTGATAGCCGACCTCCCTTGTTCCGGACTTGGTATTCTTAATAAAAAGCCCGATATAAAGTATCACGCAAGTGAAGAAAAATGCCATGAATTAGCTAAGCTCCAGAAAAAGATTCTTGATAATTCAAAAGAATATGTAAAACACGGCGGAAAATTCTGCTTCAGTACATGTACGCTTAATTATGAAGAAAATATGGGTAATGTGGAGCATATACTTTCATACGGTGATTATGTCCTTGTGGATTTTGAAGACAGGGTACCTGATAATATGAAAAAATATTATAAAAAGGGAATACTTGAAATAATACCGGATGAAAATAATAATTTTGACGGATTTTTCATATCATTATTTAGGAGAAAATAACGTGGAACTTACAGATATCAAATCTCTTGATTTGGATGAATTAACAGAATACATTGTAAGCCTTGGAGAACCTAAATTCAGGGCAAAACAGCTTTATGAATGGATGCATGTCAGACTTGTTCCGGGATATGATGAGATGACTAATATCCCCGCTTCGCTTAAAGCAAAGTTAAAGGAAAACACTTTTTATGCTTCATTATATCCTGAAAGAGTACAGGTATCCAAAGAAGACGGTACCTCAAAATATCTTTTCAGGCTGTACGACGGCAATTATATCGAGAGTGTGCTTATGCACTACCATCATGGAGATTCCGTATGTATTTCATCACAGGCTGGATGCAGGATGGGCTGCCGGTTCTGTGCCTCAACCCTTGACGGACTTGCCAGAAATTTGTATCCGTCGGAAATGCTTGACCAGATATACAGAATACAGTCACTTACGGGAAACAGGGTATCCAATGTTGTTGTAATGGGGTCCGGGGAGCCTTTTGATAATTTTGATAACTTTATTAAATTTGAAAAACTCCTTACAGATGAAAACGGACTTAATATCAGTGCCAGAAATTTAACAGTATCAACCTGTGGTCTTGTTCCGAGAATATATGAACTGGCTGATATGAGACTGCAGATTACGTTAGCAATATCATTACATTCCCCAACGGATGAGATGCGCAAAAAATTAATGCCGGTTGCCAACAAATATTCCATAAGTGAAATTATGGATGCCTGCAGTTATTACATTGAAAAGACAGGCAGAAGGATAACTTTTGAATACAGTCTTGTAAAAGGCGAAAATGATGGGAGCGAACATGCTTTGATACTGGCAGACCTGGTAAAAGGAATGAACTGCCACATAAATCTGATTCCTGTTAATCCCATTAAGGAAAGAGACTACAGGCAGTCGGATACAAAGAGCATTAAGAAGTTCAAAGATATCCTTGAAAAAAACAGGATTCAGGTTACGGTGCGCAGGGAGATGGGAAGAGATATAGACGGAGCCTGCGGACAGCTTCGCAAAAGATATATGGACGATAATGATGCTAAAATTTAACTTGTTGTACTTTTTTTATCCTTGTGATAAAATGAATGGGATAAAATGCAATTTTAATAACATAGTGACGAATATAAAGGAGCTTAATTAATGAACGCATACGCATTAACGGATGTGGGCAGACAGAGAAATATGAATCAGGACTATGTTTTTTCAACGGTGAAACCGGTAGGTAACCTGCCGAACCTGTTTATAGTTGCTGATGGAATGGGAGGACATAAGGCAGGAGATCTTGCCTCTAAGTTTTCCGTCAACACATTTATTGACTGTGTTAAGAATTCCGTGTCATCTAAGCCTGTGCAGATAATGTCCGATGCAATAAATCATACCAATGAAGAGTTGTTAAAGTTAGCCTCCACATCAGAGGATTACAGAGGAATGGGAACTACCTTTGTTGTGGCTGTAATATACGGCAGATCCATGTATGTTGCCAATATCGGTGACAGCAGGCTTTATCTTGCCGACAGGGAATTAAAGCAGGTAACAAGAGATCATTCGTATGTAGAAGAGATGGTTCAGATGGGTACACTTAACAGAGAGGATGCCAGAACCAATGAATATAAAAATGTCATAACAAGAGCGCTTGGAGGAGCTGAGAACGTTATACCGGATTTCTTTGAGATAGAGATAGAAGATAACAGCCGTATCCTTATGTGTACAGACGGTCTTACCAATATGGTAACCGATAAAGAAATTGAGTCGGTTATGTCAGGCCATGATGATATTATGAATAAAGCAGATAAACTTGTTATGATGGCTAATCAGAATGGTGGCAAAGATAATATTTCAGTAATTATTATAGAACCATAATTTAGGAGGAAATATGTTAAGAGAAGGAATGTTTATAGCAGAAAGATATGAAATTCTTGAACGAATCGGTTCGGGAGGAATGTCTGATGTATATAAAGCAAAATGTCACAAATTAAATCGTTATGTTGCAATCAAGGTGCTCAAGCCTGAGTACAGCGAAGATAAGACATTTGTATCTAAATTCAGGGCTGAGGCACAGGCTGCGGCAGGCCTTATGCACGCCAATATCGTTAATGTATACGATGTAGGAGAAGAGAATGGCATATATTACATTGTAATGGAACTTGTGGAAGGTATTACGCTTAAGAAATACATAGAAAAAAAAGGTGTTCTTGGCGTAAGGGAAGCGGTAAGCATTGCAATCCAGGTAGCACAGGGAATTGACGCTGCCCATAAGCATAACATTGTCCACAGGGACATTAAGCCACAGAATATTATAATTTCTAAGGAAGGCAAAGTTAAAGTAACCGATTTCGGTATAGCAAGAGCTGCTTCTTCCAACACTATTAATTCATCGGTTATGGGTTCTGTTCACTATATTTCACCTGAACAGGCAAGAGGCGGATACAGTGATGAGAAGAGTGATATATATTCTTTTGGTATAACACTTTATGAAATGCTTACGGGCAAAGTACCTTTTGAAGGTGATACTACCGTAGCAATTGCACTTCAGCATATTCAGGATGAAATTGTTTCACCAAGACAATATGTTCCTGAGATACCTGTAAGTGTTGAGAAGATAGTTCTTAAATGTACACAGAAGCGTACAGAACGTCGTTATCAAAATATGACAGATCTTATTGCAGATCTTAAGCGCTCTCTTGTAACACCTGATGAAGATTTTGTTACAATTGGAGCACCATTGGCATCCGATGCACCTACAAAGCTTATCACACCTGATGAAGTGAATGAAATAGCTGAAAAATCATCAGCTGTCAAAGCTGAGGATATTGAAGCAACACCAATCGGTGAAGTTAATAAAAAGAACAGCCTTGGTGAAGCTGCAGAGGAAGATGACATTGACGAAGACGATGACGATGACAATCTTGATGATATTGATGGTGACGATGAAGAATTAGATGAAGACGAAGCAGACAACAAGAAAACAATTGATAAGGTAATAACAATACTTGCCATATCCATTGCGGTTGCCATTGTTGCAATACTTGTAATTCTGATTACCAAGATTGCCAAGAATTTCGGTTCGGGAAGCAGCGGTAAGAAAAATGATCCTACAACAAGCATTGAAGATACATCAGATAAAGTAAAAGTTCCGGATGTTCTTGGAAAGACTCTTGAAGAAGCAAAGAAGACTCTTAATAAAGAAGGACTCGGCTTTAGATATGAATATGGTTATTCTAAAGAGGATGATGTTGACAAGGTATACGATACCAATCCTGAAATCGGTTCTTTTGTAGATAAAAACACAACAATAACCGTATATATCAGTAAGGGCGTTAAGACTGTTGATACGGTAGACGTAATCGGCAAGACACAGAACGAAGCAGAGGAAGCCATTATCAAGGCAGAACTTAAATATACTTTCCAGTATGTTGAGACAACAGATGATTCCCTCATTGGTAAAGTTAAATCAACCGACCCTGTAGCAGGAACTAAAGTCAATGTGGGAACACAGGTAACTGTTGTGCTTTATAAGGGCAAGAATGAAGTGAATATTAAGATGCCTGATCTTAGAGATAAGTCAGAAGCGGACGCTAAGAAAGAACTGGAAGACCTTGGTTTTGATATTAATAACGTAGGCGTTGAATATACTTATGACAATGAAATAAAAGAAGGTAATGTAATTACACAGAACGGACCTAAGGTTGGTGAGGAAACACCTTCTACAGCCAAGATTAATCTTGTTGTCAGTCTTGGTAAGCCTATAATCCCTGATATTGTAGGAAAGACAAAGGCTGAAGCAGAAGAACTTCTTGCCAAGTATTCCCTTAAGTTAGGAAAAGTAACAGAAAAGAATGATGACAAGGTTGAAGCCGGTAAGATTATTTCGATTAACGGATATTCGGTTAATGATTCGGTTAATATAGGAACAGCTATTGATGTTGTTATAAGTATCGGGGCTAAAGAGCCGGAGACTACCACACCGGCACCTGTAGTAATACCTTCGGTTACACAGACAATTAATCTTGATACAATAGCAGCCAAGGTTAATTCGGATTGTGATGCAGAAGCTGCAGTTGAACTTACCTTCTCAGTTCATTATACCAATAATGACGGCAATAAGGCATCGGTAGAAGCTGGAACTCCGGCAAAATATAATAATATAAGTGAAGTAACTGGAAGCTATCTTTTTACAACACAGATTAAGGATGCCAAAGCAGGAGACGCGTATATTGTTGTTACCATAAAATATACTAAGGCAGATGGAAACAGTGCTACTGCAACAAGTGACAATATTCCGGTAGTAATCGGATAAAATTATAGTAAAGTAACCGTTTAGTGATACAGCTAAGCGGTTATTTTATCAGGAAAGATAATGGAGAATATGCAGGGTAAAATTATAAAAGGAATAGCAGGGTTTTATTACGTGTATGTCAGCGAGGCAGGCGTTTATGAGTGCAAAGCCAAGGGCGTTTTCCGTAACAAAAAAATAAAACCGCTGGTAGGCGACAATGTCCTGATAGATATTATCAGTGACAATGAACATACAGGAAATATCACGGATATTCTTCCGAGAAAGAATGAACTTATAAGACCGGCAGTTGCCAATATTGACCAGGCAATGATTGTTTTTGCCTCATTATCGCCGGAGCCTAATTTTAATCTTTTAAGCAGGTTCTTAGTGATGATGGAATATAACAGAATAGATACGGTAATATGTTTTAATAAGACAGATCAGGTGGACAGCTGTATTCTCGATAAAATGATAAAAGATTTTTCGGGATGCGGTTCAAGGATTATTACGTCAAGCGTTACAAAGAATAAGGGAATTGATGAAATAAGAGAAGTTTTACAAAATAAAACCACTGCATTTGCAGGTCCTTCGGGAGTCGGTAAATCATCCATTCTTAACAGTGTTTTCCCGGAGGCAGAAACAAGAACCGGAGAGATAAGCGGGAAGATTAACAGAGGTAAACATACCACAAGACATACGGAGATTTTCAACATAACCGGTGATACCTTTGTGCTTGACACACCGGGCTTTACTTCCCTTGATTATGATGTTGTGGAAGATAAGGACTTAAGATTTTATTTTAATGAATTTACAGAGTATGAAGGAAAATGCCGATTTAACGGTTGTGTCCATGTCAATGAGCCTGATTGTGCGGTTAAAGCCGCTGTAACTGAAGGCAAAATATCTGAACTAAGGTATAAAATATATACCGATATGTATAATGAATTAAAGAACAAGAGGAAATATTAATGAAAAAGTATTTATCACCATCAATGCTTTCGGCTGATTTTACAAAAGTCGGAGAGCAGTTAAAAATAATAGAAAATGCAGGTAATGAAATGCTGCATGTAGATATAATGGACGGTATGTTTGTACCCAGTATTTCTTTTGGAATGCCTGTAGTTGAATCAATAAGACCATGTACCGATATGATTTTTGACGTACATATGATGGTAGTTGACCCTGAAAGATATATTGAGGTTGTGAGAAAAAGCGGCGCAGATATTATATCCATCCATGTTGAAGCCTGTAAAAATATAATTGATACATTGCTCAAAATAAGGGAAACAGGTGCAAAGCCTGCAATTGCAATTAATCCTGAGACTCCTATGGATACATTAAGACCGTATCTTCAGTATGTGGATGAAGTTGTTGTGATGAGTGTTCATCCCGGCTTTGGAGGACAGTCATTTATTGAAGAGTCCTTTGAGAGAATATGCGAACTTGACAGAATGAGAAAAGACCTCGGACTTTCTTTTGCTATTGAGGTTGATGGTGGAATTAAACTTGATAATGTGGAAAAAGTCCTTAAATGCGGCGCAGACATTATCGTAGCGGGTTCTGCTGTATTTAAAGACGATATTGCGGATAATGTAAGGAAATTTAATGAGATAATAAGCAGATATTAAAGAGGTAATTATGAAGACGTTGATAATTGCAGGCGGAATATATAAAGAAGATTTTGTAAAAGAATATATATGTCCTGACGATTATAATTATATTATTGCAGTAGATAAGGGACTTTCCTATACGGAAAGTCTTAATCTGTTTCCGGACCTCATTGTGGGAGATTTCGATTCAGTCAGGAACAGCATTTTATCAGGATATGACAGTAAAATAATCAGAAGATATAAGCCTGAAAAAGATGATACGGATATGGAAATAGCAATGAAACAGGCAGTTATGAAAAATCAGCCTATAGATGTATTGTGTGCAACAGGAGGCAGGGCAGACCATTTTCTCGGAAACATACATACCTTGAAAATTGCCATGGATGCCGGACTTCATGCGGAAATAATTGATGAAAACAACAGGATTTTTCTTGTGGATAAAGAATATGAATTTGAAAAAGGTGTGGGAAAATATGTATCTTTCATCCCATTTTCAGGGGCTGTGAAGGGAATTACCCTTAAAGGCTTCCGCTACAATGTTGAAAAATTTACCATTAATCCCGGCAGTACCAGATGCGTAAGTAATGAAGTATCAGAAAAAAAAGCAGCCATTCATATAGATGAAGGCTGCCTTATAGCTGTTATAGCATCAGACGTTAAATCTGAATAAAATTACATCTCCGTCTTTTACAACGTAATCCTTACCCTCAATTCCTACAAGTCCTTTTTCTTTGGCAGCGGCATAAGAACCACATTCAAGCAGATCTTTGTAGTATACAACTTCGGCTTTGATGAAACCACGTTCAAAATCGCTGTGAATCTTTCCGGCAGCCCCGGGAGCTTTAGTTCCTTCCTTGATGGTCCATGCTCTTGTTTCTGTAGGACCGGCGGTAAGAAAACTTATAAGACCGAGGAGTTTATAACTTGCCTTGATTAATTTATCAAGTCCTGATTCCTTAAGACCGAGGTCTTCAAGAAACATCTTTTTCTCATCATCTTCAAGTTCTGAAATTTCTTCTTCAATCTGTGCACATACAACGAATACCTCACTTCCTTCGGAAGCAGCAAATTCCCTTACTTTTGCAACATGCTCATTGCTTGCACCGTCATCCGCAAGGTCATCTTCGGAAACATTGGCAGCATATATAACAGGTTTGAATGTCAATAAGTCATATGTACTAAGAAGAGCTTTTTTGTCATCATCATCCGTGACAAAACTTCTGGCAGCCTTGCCGTCTTCAAGATGTGCTTTCAATTCTTCAAGAAGCTCAAGTTCTTTTGCAAGGGCTTTATCATTTCTTGCACCACGGGAAACTTTTGCAATTCTTCTGTCAATAATATCAATATCAGAAAAGATAAGTTCAAGATTAATTGTATCAATGTCCCTTAATGGGTCGATAGAGCCGTCAACGTGGACGATGTTGCTGTTTTCAAAACACCTTACCACATGGACGATAGCATCGGTTTCTCTTATATGTGAAAGGAACTGGTTACCAAGCCCCTCACCCTTTGAAGCTCCTTTTACAAGTCCTGCAATGTCAACAAATTCTATAACTGCGGGAACTATCTTTGCCGAATTATATAAATCAGATAATAACTGAAGCCTTTCGTCAGGTACTGAAACAACACCGACATTAGGGTCGATTGTACAGAACGGATAATTAGCCGATTCCGCACCTGCCTTTGTCAATGAATTAAAAAGTGTACTTTTACCTACGTTAGGCAATCCTACGATACCAAGTTTCATTTTCTAAAATCCTCCTTAAAATCTGATTATACCATATAATATGTCAAGATGGAAACATAAAAATAGATTGATTAATTGAGAACATTGGAATATACTTATAAAAAAATATAAGGAGAAATAAAATATGGGAGCAATAAGATTTCCTAATCTCGGATTTGAAATTGATTTGCCGACAGGTTTTTATATCGGCAGCTTTGAAATTAAATTTTACGGAATAATACTTGCACTTGGACTTATCGCAGGAGCACTTCTTGCATATCACGGAGCCAAAAAGACGGGCCAGAAGGTGGATGATTATATTGATTTTACCTTTTTTGCCGTAATCGGTGCGATAATATGCGCAAGAATATATTATGTGGCATTTGAATGGGATTACTATTCACACAACCTTAAGGAGATTTTTAATATCCGTGGCGGCGGAATTGCAATATACGGTGCAATTATAGGTGGCGTAATCGTTCTCATTATATTCAGTAAAGTTAAGAAATTAAGCTTTTTTAAGATGGCTGATACCATTATCCCGGGACTTTTGATAGGCCAGATTATCGGAAGATGGGGTAATTTTGTAAACAGGGAAGCCTTCGGAGGATATACGGATAACATTCTTGCAATGCAGATACCTCTTAAAGACGTATCAGTAGGAACCATATCAGATAATATGATTGTGAATGTGTTCGGAACCGATTATGTCCAGGTGCATCCTACATTTCTTTACGAAAGCGTGCTGAATCTTGTACTGCTTATACTGATACTGGTATTCAGGGACAAGAAAAAGTTCCAGGGAGAGACACTTTGCAGATATGGTGTGGGATACGGAATTATAAGATTCTTTGTGGAAGGCTTACGGACAGACCAGCTCCAGTTACATAATGGAATCGCTGTTTCTCAGATTGTTTCAATTGTAATAGCTGCAGTCGGACTTTTCTTTATTGTATTTATGCACATAAGATTAAGAAAAACCGAGGGCATATTTGACCCTACCCCTGAAAAAACAGTAGCAGCAAAAGCAGACACCACAGAAGAATAAAACAATATATTGTAGTTAGCAAAATACCGTAGCGTATATGTTGTGTACATATCGTTACGGTATTTTTTTGGGTAAAAATACCATATTCTACCACTCAAAAAAAACCGGTTTTTTAGGCAAAAATACTTGAAAAAATCCCCCAAAAGTAATAATATAGACTAAAACGTGGTAGAAAGTAGTTACTAAGTGTTAGAAAGTGGTAGATTTGCAGAATTAATCCTTTGAAAAATACCGGACGGAAAGGGGTGATAACATGTTCAAAGGTGAATATAATCACTCAATTGACAGTAAAGGACGTGTTATCGTACCGGCTAAGTTCAGGGAACAGTTAGGAGAATCTTTTGTTGTTACAAAAGGTCTTGATGGATGTTTATTCGGATTTCCGAATGACAGCTGGCAGGAATTTGAGGACAAGCTCTCATCACTTTCCACAAGCAACATGGAATCAAGAAAACTTGTAAGATTCTTTACCGCAGGGGCAGCCGACTGTGAAATTGATAAACAGGGAAGAGCTCTTATACCCGGCGTATTAAGGGATTTTGCAGGACTTGATAAGGACGTAGTAATAATAGGCGTAGCAAAACGTATTGAATTCTGGAGCAAAGATAAGTGGAATAATCTTACCGATGAATGCGACAGCAATATGGATGAGATAGCTGCTAACCTTGACGCACTTGGCGTTTCACTTTAAGCGGACACTTTAGAAGGGGGTCACAATGGAATTTTCACATAAATCAGTTCTTTTGAACGAGTGTATAGAAAATCTTAATATTAAGCCCGATGGGATTTATGTTGACGGAACCCTCGGAGGAGCAGGCCATTCTTACCATATATGCGAGAGACTTTCAAAAAAAGGACGTCTGATAGGCATTGATCAGGATGAGGATGCGATACGTGCCGCCACCACAAGACTTGAGCCATTTAAGGACAGGGTGACAATTGTTAAGGATAATTACAGTAACATTAAGAATGTACTTGTCTCACTTGGCATAGATAAAGTTGACGGTATTCTTTTGGATATCGGGGTCTCTTCTTACCAGCTTGATAATGCTGAACGTGGATTTACATATAAAGAAGAGGATGCACCTCTTGATATGAGAATGGACAGGCAGTCAGGGATAACAGCACAAGATGTTGTGAATGATTACAGCGAAATGGAACTCTTCAGGGTTATAAGGGACTACGGCGAAGAACAGTTTGCAAAAAATATTGCCAAACACATATGTATAGAAAGAAACAAATCAAGAATTACCACAACGGGACGCCTTACCGAAATAATCAAGGCGGCGATACCGATGAAATTCAGGGTTAACGGAGGACATCCGGCGAAAAAGACATTTCAGGCAATAAGAATAGAAGTGAACAGGGAACTTTATGTTCTGGAAGAATCCATAGATACTATGATTGATTTGCTGAATGATAAAGGAAGGTTATGTATTATTACATTTCATTCCCTTGAGGACAGAATTGTTAAGAATAAATTCAGGGACAATGTTAATACATGTACATGCCCTCCGGATTTTCCGGTGTGCGTATGCGGCAACAGACCTAAAGGAGTAATAATCACAAGAAAACCGATTGTTCCAACGGATGAAGAAATTGAAATTAATAAAAGAGCCAAAAGCTCAAAATTAAGGGTATTTGAAAGGGTTATTTAGTTATGAACAGAAATTTTTATATAAACGGCAGTGCAGCACCGGCAAGAATTATAGATGAACCGGTAAGAAATCCAAGAAGAACGGCACCTCTTACCAAAGAACAGATAAGAAAAAGACAGGTGGACAGATATGCCGAAGCAAACAGGGAAAGAGCAGTCAGATTCGGCAGACTCTATACATTATTTATTGCTGTTGCAGTAGCGGTGACGATGGCTGCCAGTGTTGGTTTTATTAAAGAATATAACAGAAATACAGCCAACAATAACAAAATAAAGACTTTAAGCGAACAGCTTTCAAAGGCAAAGGAAGCCAACGATTTAAAGAAACTTACTATAGACACATCTATAGATTTTGACTATATATATAAGACAGCAACTGAGGAACTTGGTATGGTGCATGCTGGTAAGAATCAGATTGTAGAATATAAAAGCGGTGAAAGCGAATATGTTATTCAATACAAAGATATTACCAAAGGAGAATAGTGCTAAGGAGCAGCAATGTCAGTAAAAAAAGAACCGAAAAGCAAGAAATTTACAAATAAAATGAAAAAAAAGCTTTTAGTTATTTTCCTGCTTGCGGGAATTGTGCTTTTGGGACTTTCGTATGCTTTAATCAGGCTTAATCTGAATGAAGGAAAAAGCTATTCAAAGGCAGTATACAATAACTATGGCTATGACAGCAGGGCTATTGCGGCAAGAAGAGGCGACATAACAGACCGTAACGGAACCGTTCTTGCGTATTCCACAAGAGTATATAATCTCATAATAGATTCAAAAGTTATGCTGTCATCTGACGGAAAATACAGACAGTCAACGGTAGATGCATTAGCAAAATATTTTCCGAATCTGGATATGGATAAGTTAAATGAGTTTCTTGATGAAAATGCACAAAAAGAAAATAAAAATGCTTACAAAAAATTTCTTGAAGAGTTGACAGAGGATGAGATTAGCGGATTTAAGACAGCAATGTCTGAATCTGACAATATAAAAGGCGTATGGTTTGAAGAAGAATATAAAAGGACATATCCTTTTAAGTCCCTTGCAGCAGATCTTATCGGATTTGCAAGCAACGGCGGAAGTGGGGAAATCGGAATTGAGCAGTCATATAATTCATATCTTTCGGGAACTGACGGAAGAATATACGGATATATAAATGACAGCTCATATAAGTCACAGGTTATATCCGCTGAAAACGGAAATACGATAGTATCCACGATTGATTACAGTATCCAGAATATAATAGAAAATTCAATTAAATCTTTTAATGATGAATATGGTTCATTGTCAACAACGGTAGTTGTTATGAATCCCAAAAACGGGGAAGTTCTCGGAATGGCGGATTATCCTACTTTTGACCTGAATAATCCAAGGGATGTTTCATCAATGTATACGGATGAAGAACTTGATGCCATGGAAGAAGATAAAAGAGTTGAAGCTTATTATTCATTATGGAAAAACAATGCCGTCAGTAAAATATATGAACCGGGTTCGGTTTTTAAAACTTTTACCGTTAGTGAACTTATTGAAGAAAATCTTATAAAACTTACGGACGTAGTAAAATGTGACGGATACGGTGTGTATGACAGTACGAAAATTCTTTGCAACGGCGGTGAGGGACATGGAGATGTTACTCCTACCTGGGCACTTTGCAGGTCCTGTAACGATGCACTTATGCAATATGGTGAAATGTTAGGCAAAGATACGTTTAACAGATATCTTCATATATATAAATTCGGACAAAAGACAGATATTGATATACCTTCTGAAGAAGCCGGACTTCTTATATCAGAAAGCGGAATGATGGATGTAGACCTTGCAACCAATTCATTCGGACAAAATTTAAGTGTTAATATGATTCAGATGATGGCAGCTTTTTCATCTGTAATTAACGGAGGAAAGTATTACAAACCTCATGTTGTCAAAGAAATAAGAGACAGCCAGGGAGAACTTGTTGAAACAATTAATCCTGTACTTGTGACAGAAACAGTTTCCGAAGAAACCTCTGCGGTTATGCGTTCAATGTTAAGAGCTGTAGTTGATTACGGAACTGCGGGTTATGTATATATGGACGGATATTCAATCGGTGGAAAAACCGGCGCGGCTGAAAAAATACCGAGAGATAAAAAAAGCTATGTGGTATCTTTTATGGGATTTGCTCCTGCAGAAGACCCGGAGGTACTTGTATATGTAATAATTGATACTCCTGATTGTGAAGAGTATGATACATCATGGTCGGCGCAGATGGTTGCGGCAGATATAATGCATAAACTTGTTCCTTATCTTGGAATACCTGCAGATAATCCTGATTACGAAAGAGATGTATATATTGATGCCAAGACTCTTAAACCTGTAGTAAAAAGACCATCATCTGTTGATGTGGATGAAGTTAAGCCTGATGGAGGAGCTAATCTTCCAGATGAGGAAGAGTCCGCATCAAAAGAGGACGGACAGGAAGAAGGATCATCAGAAAATAAGAAACCTGATGAGAATGAATCCCCGCCTGAGGAAAGCACTCCCGGCTAGGCACATTATGGTGCATAAAGTTAAAACTTCCATAATAAAATAATATTATGAAAGTATTAAAAAAACATAGAACAAAAATTAAATTTATCGCATACGCCGTTTTCCTTATGATGTCGGGACTGATAGGGAGAATGACGTATGTTGTTGTATTCAGAGGTGAAGAGCTTACGGTAAAAGCAACTGAACTTCATGAAAGAGAAAGAGCAATAAAAGCAGGGCGGGGAAGGATAATCAGTTCTGACGGAATGGTGCTTGCCACTAACGAAACAGTATGTACCGTGTCGGTTATCCATTCGCAGATAAAAGACCCTGAAAGAGTAATAAGTATTCTTTCGAAAGAACTTGATATGGATGAGGAAAAGGTAAGAAAATATGTAGAAAAATTTTCATCCATGGAAAAGATTAAATCAAATGTGCCAAAAGAAACAGGAGATGCCATAAGAAGCTATGAACTTGCAGGTGTTAAGGTTGATGAGGATAGCAAAAGGATTTACCCTTATTCGGAGCTCGCCTCAAAAATCCTCGGTTTTACCGGAGCCGATAATCAGGGAATACTGGGATTGGAGATAGAATATGATGATGTTCTGAAGGGAACAAACGGACAGATACTTACGTTGACTGATGCGTCGGGCGTAGAAATAGAAGAAAAAGAAGTAAAAAGAGTTGAGCCTGTTGCAGGTGATGATTTATATATAAGTATAGATTATAACATCCAGTCTTATGCTACCCAGCTTGCAAGAACTGCATATTATTCCAATCAGGCAAAGTCGGTCAGCATAATTGTCATGAACCCTGATAATGGTGAAATGTTAGCAATGGTAAATTATCCCGAATATAATCTTAATGACCCATTTACCGATGGGACAATGGAAGAGATGAACCGGATATGGCGAAATACCATTATTAATGATACTTACGAACCGGGTTCTACATTTAAAGTTATAACTGCAACTGCTGCACTTGACAGCGGAAGCGTTACACTTAATAATCATTATTCCTGCAGCGGCAGGATTCATGTGGCGGACCGCTTTGTAAGATGTGCCAACGCAAGAGGACATGGTGCACAGACATTTGCGCAAAGTCTCCAGAATTCCTGTAACCCAGCATTTATCACCTGGGGACTTATGACAGGAAAAGATAATATGGTAAAATACATGGAAAGTCTTGGTTTATACAGTAAAACCGGTGTGGACCTTCCGGGAGAGGCAGGCTCCATCATACACAAGACAGAGAATATTAAAGAGCTTGACCTTGCAATAATGTCTTTTGGACAGTCATTCCAGATTACTCCACTGCAGCTGTTAAGAGCGGTAAGCGCAGTGGTTAATGGCGGTAAACTTGTTACACCCCACTTCGGGGTAAAAAAAATAGATACGGAAGGTAATATTTCGGTATTGGAATATGAGGAAAGCGGTACTATAATAAAACAGTCAACCACCGAAACAATGCGTGGACTTTTAAAGAATGTTGTTGAGCTTGGAGGCGGGCTTAACTGCAGAATCGAAGGATATTCGATTGCGGGCAAGACGGCAACCTCCGAAAAACTTCCGCGAGGCAACGGTAAATACATTGCCAGCTTTATAGGAATCGCACCGGCAGAGAATCCTCAGGTAATAGCAATGTGCATTATAGACGAACCTGTGGGAATGCATTATGGTGGCGTAATTGCCGCACCGGTGGTAAAATCATTATTTGAGAATATACTTCCATACCTTGGAATAGAGAAAGGACAGACGTAAGATGGATTTAACAGATAAGAAAGTAGTTGTAGTAGGAACTGGAGTAAGCGGAATGGGAGCGGTAAAGCTTCTTTCAGAGACTTCTGCCGATATAACTTTATATGACGGCAATGATAAAGCAGACAGGGACGAAATCCTTAAAAAGATTCCTGATGATTGTGATTTAAGACTTATAATCGGTGAGATGCCTGACGAAGTTGTCAAAGAGACAGATTTACTTGTAATAAGCCCCGGAGTTCCTATAGATAGTGATATTGTTAAATTATTTGAAAAGGAAAATGTTCCGGTATGGGGAGAAATAGAACTTGCTTATAACTTTGAGAAGGGAACTGTTTTTGCAATTACCGGAACTAACGGAAAGACCACTACCACAACACTCGTCGGTGAGATAATGAAAAAATATAACAATCAGACATTTGTTGTAGGAAATATAGGCAATTCGTATACAAGTGAAGTTCTTAAGACAACTAAGGACAGCTATACCGTTGCGGAAATCAGCAGCTTCCAGCTTGAGACTATCAGGGAATTCGCACCTAAAGGAAGTGCAATTCTTAATATAACGCCGGATCACCTTAACAGACACTATACAATGGAAAATTATACTGCGGTGAAAGAATCAATTACAAAGAACCAGTGGAAAGTCAGGGAGGATGATTACTGCGTTCTTAATTATGATGATAAGGTACTCAGGGAATTTGGTAAAACAATAAAGAACCCTGTATATTTTTCAAGAAAAGAAAAACCTTCCAAAGGAGCATATCTTGACGGCAGAATTATAAGATACTTTGACGGTAAAGATGATTATGAAGTGATGTCGGTAGATGATATGCATCTTTTCGGCAACCATAATTATGAAAATGTCATGGCGGCTATTGCAATGACAATAGAAGCAGGAGTACCTCTTAATATTATCATAAATGTTATTAAAGATTTTATGGGTGTTGAACACAGAATTGAATATGTAAGAGACAAAAACGGCGTAAGATATTATAATGATTCAAAAGGAACTAACCCTGACTCATCAATTAAAGCACTTGAAGCAATGTCAAGACCAACAATACTTATAGCCGGAGGATATGACAAACATTCGGAATTTGATGAATTTATTGAAGCATTTGATAATAAAGTAAAATTAATGGTATTGCTTGGACAGACGGCAGACAAGATAGAAGAAACCGCTGTCAGACACGGGTTTACCAATATTATAAAAACAGACAGCCTTGAAAAAGCGGTAAAGATATGTGCAGAAAATGCAGTATCGGGAGATGTAGTATTGCTCTCACCTGCCTGTGCAAGCTGGGGTATGTTTAAAAATTATGAAGAAAGAGGAAAACTCTTTAAAGAATATGTCAACAGTTTATAAAATTATGGGGAGATGGACTTATGAAAAAGCCTGAATTGACCAAAAAAGGACAGTTTTTTGACTACAGTACCTTGATAATTGTATTTGTGCTTCTGGCTTTCGGACTTGTAATGATTTACAGTACGAGTTCGTACAGTGCAGCAGCTACATATGGAGATTCTGCATTTTATTTTAAGAAGCAGCTTATGGCAACACTTCTTGGACTTGCAGCCATGATGATTATGTCATTTATACCATATCAGAAGATATACAGATTTGCCGTCCCTATTTATGTGATTACGATTTTGACCGTTTTCCTTGTAAAAACAGGTCTTGGCCTTGATGTAAAAGGTGCGACAAGATGGGTTAAAATAGGTCCGTTATCTTTCCAGCCGGCAGAAGCGGTCAAATTGGGAACTATAATTATACTTGCGGCATTTGCGTCTTTCAGCGGTAAATACATGGCAAAAATGAGACAGAATATTTTTTTTCTGATAATAGCACTGATACCGGCATTACTGTTGTTTGTTATAACCAACAACCTGAGCTCTGCAATAATCGTGGTTGGAATTGCCTATATTATGCTTATTGTATCTAATCCAAGACCAAAGTGGATATATGTTGTAAGCATAATTGGGGTGGTGGCTGTGACAGCACTCCTTGTATATGTGTTTAACAACCTTGATCCCACATCTGATTCTAATTTCCGTTTTAAGAGACTTTTTGCATGGCGTGACCCTGAGCATTTTGCATCAGAGACGGGTTACCAGACAATACAGGCTATGTATGCCATCGGTTCAGGTGGTTTCTTCGGAAAAGGACTTGGCAACAGTATCCAGAAGCTTGGATTTATTCCGGAAGCCCATAATGATATGATTTTTTCCATTGTATGTGAAGAACTTGGATTATTCGGCGCAATCTGTATCATAATACTTTTTATACTTCTTATATATCGTTTTATGGTGGTTGCCAATAATGCACCGGATCTGTTTGGCTCATTGCTTGTAGTAGGCGTGCTTGCACATATAGGCATCCAGGTAATTCTTAATATAGCGGTTGTAACTAATACGATACCGAATACCGGTATTTCCTTGCCTTTTATAAGTTACGGAGGAACTTCCGTATGTTTTCTGCTTGTGGAGATAGGAATTGTATTAAATGTCTCAAGACAGATAAGAGTTCCTGTATATACAACCAATAACAGACGTGGTGAATAATATGAGAAAACGTAGAAAGAGAAAAAAATGGTGGATTCCCATAATAATCCTTTTAGCTGCGGCAGCAGGAATTTTCTTTTGCAGTAAAAAATATTTCCGTATAAAAGAAATTAATATTTCAGGAAGCGATAAGTATACATACGAAGAACTTTATAATTATATTTTCAAGGACCGTAATGACAAAAATATGATTTTGTTTAAATACACGGATAAGAAAGCCCCAAAGCTGGAAATTCCCTTTATTGCAAAAACAGTAATAGATATTAAGTGGCCTTCTACCATTAATATAACGGTTTACGAAAAAAGCATAATAGGGTATGTACATTATTATGGTTCATACATGTACTTTGACAAAGACGGTACAGTGGTGGAAAGCTCATGCCAACTTATTGATGGAATACCTGAAATCAAGGGACTCACTTACAACCATATAGTTCTCAATGAGAAACTGGATGTCAATGTTCCGGAGGTATTCGGGGCTATAATGGATTTAAAACAATATCTTGACAAGTATAATATCGATATTGATGAAATTGATGTGGATGATGAGCTTCAGCTTTCAGTTAAAATAGGAAAAATAAAAGTCCTTCTTGGCAATGACAGCGTTATGTTAAGTGAAAAAATCTATGAACTAAGCTGTATGATTCCAAAATTCGGAGATAAAAGCGGTACTCTTGATATGAGAGAATATTCAAGGGACAGTAAATATGTTATTTTGATGGAAGATAAGCAATAAACAAAGTAATAAAAAATACAATTTTATATTGATATTTTTTGAAAAAAATACTATATTATTATTATGTTGGTTTAGAGGAGGATAGGACCTTGTTAGAAATAGTGACTAATGAGACTAATACATCAGCAAGAATAATCGTTGTTGGTGTTGGCGGCGCAGGTAATAATGCCGTTAATAGAATGATAGAAGAGAAAATTGTAGGCGTTGAATTTGTAGGTGTTAATACAGATAAGCAGGTGCTTAAGCTTTGTAATTCACCTGTTGTAATCCAGATTGGTGAGAAGCTTACCAAGGGTCTTGGCGCAGGAGCCAAGCCGGAAGTTGGTGAGAAGGCAGCCGAAGAAAGCTATGAAGAACTTACAGAAGCACTCAAGGGAGCAGATATGGTATTTGTTACCTGTGGAATGGGTGGCGGAACCGGAACAGGTGCAGCACCTATTGTTGCCAAGATTGCTAAGGATATGGGTATCCTTACTGTAGGCGTTGTTACTAAGCCATTTAAGTTTGAAGCCAAGACAAGAATGACTAATGCTTTGGCAGGAATTGAGAAACTGAAGGAGAATGTTGATACATTAATTGTTATCCCTAATGACAGACTCCTTGATATAATTGACAAGAAGACGACTTTGCCTGATGCCCTTAAGAAGGCTGATGAAGTTTTGCAACAGGCAGTACAGGGAATTACAGACCTTATTAATGTTCCCGGTCTTATTAATCTTGACTTCGCAGATGTCCAGACTGTAATGAAGGATAAGGGTATTGCCCATATCGGTATAGGACAGGCTACAGGGGATGATAAGGCTATTGAAGCTGTTAAGATGGCAGTTGCCAGCCCACTTCTTGAGACTACTATTGAAGGTGCTTCACATGTTATCATCAATGTAAGCGGTGATATCGGACTTATGGAAGCCAGTGAAGCAGCAGATTACATACAGGAACTTGCAGGCGAGACAGCCAATATTATTTTTGGTGCTAAGTATGATGACTCAATGCCTGACCAGGTTACAATTACAGTAATCGCTACAGGCCTTGACGAGGAGGTTGTTCCAAGTCCGGCTAAGGCAATGGCAGGGTTTAACTATACACCTTCAACACCTGTGAGACCGGCTTCAACACCATCTTACCGTCCTGTTACATCAGGTACTGATACAGCAAGACGTGAGATTCCGGGACTTACAAGACCGGGCAAGGTTGAACCTACTGTAGAAGAGAAGGAGATTAAGATTCCTAACTTCCTTACAAGCAGAAGAAATAAATAGTTGTAATGAATATGAATCCCCCCGGAGTTGTTTCCGGGGGGATTTCTATGTAAATGCAAGCTAAAACTCTTGTGGGGAAGGCTAACCGCCTACCGTATAGGGTAGCACTGTATGTACTATATCAAACATATGTTCGATATACAATAGCGATTTATAAACAATATATGCAATAATTTTTTCCCCCCCTCACTTCCCCATTGACACCACCCATTCTATATGTTAGGATAACACTATCCAAAAAGGGAGTAGTTGCATGCGAAGCATGTTCCGGTTTTCGTCAGGACGTCCGCAAGGACCGGAAGCCGGATGACTATTTTGTTAAACGAGACTTTTTGTGTATTTTTTTGATGCACAAAAGGTCTTTTTCTTTTGTGCAAAAGATAATCTACGTATTAGAATCAAGAAAGAGGAGACAGCGCATGAAAGAAGTTTACAGAATGACAAAAGATGAACTGGCAAAGCAGTACGGCATGAAGGGGCTGACAGAAGAGCAGGCAGCAAAGAATCTTGAGACCTATGGCAGAAATGAATTAATGGATAAGGGCAAGAAAAGTATTTTTAAAATTTTTCTGAGCCAGTTTGCGGACCTGCTTGTTATTATTTTGATTATAGCTTCTGTTATATCAATGATATCGGGTAATGTGGAAAGCACCATTGTAATAATTGCAGTAATTGTTCTTAATGCAATATTGGGAACGGTCCAGTATGTAAAAGCGCAAAAATCATTGGATTCTTTAAAAGAACTGTCGTCACCGAAAGCAAAAGTTTTGAGGGATGGCGTGAAGAAAGAAATACTGGCAAAGGACATAGTTCCGGGGGATCTGCTTTTGCTTGAAGCAGGAGATATTGTAGCTGCTGACGGAAGAATTGTAGAAAGTTATTCATTGCAGGTAAATGAAAGCTCGCTAACGGGTGAATCTACCAATGTAGAAAAGAAAGATATGGAAATACCTGAAGAATGTGCGCTGGGTGACAGAATTAATATGGTATACTCCGGCAGCCTTGTGACTTATGGACGCGCAAATGTGGTCGTAACATCAACGGGAATGAATACGGAGATAGGCAAAATCGCAAATCTTATGAACAATACGGGAGACAAAAAAACACCTCTCCAGGTAAGCCTTGACAATTTCAGCAAAAAGCTTGCTATCATAATTATGGCTATAAGTGTGGTTGTATTTTTGCTTAGAATCTGGCAGAAAGAACCGGTGTTGGATTCGCTTATGTTTGCTGTGGCTCTGGCGGTAGCAGCAATCCCCGAAGCATTAAGTTCAATTGTAACCATTGTTCAGGCAATGGGAACACGCAGAATGGCAAAAGATAATGCTATTATAAAAGAATTGAAAGCCGTTGAAAGCCTTGGCTCCGTATCAGTAATCTGCTCCGATAAGACAGGGACACTTACACAGAATAAAATGACGGTAACGGAAGTATATATTGATGGAAAGTGTATTCTGCCTGAAGAAATAGACATAAGAAGCAGGCATCACAGATATCTTTTATATAATGCAATATTAAATAACGACTCCTCCATTTCAGGGGGTAAAGAAATAGGAGATCCTACAGAAACCTGTCTCCTTGTAATGGCAGAAAAAGCAGGACTTGGTGATAAAGGTATTTCAGAAGAAGTCATAAGAGACATGATGGAAAGACAGGAAGAAATTCCTTTTGACTCCGACAGAAAACTTATGAGCAGCAAATATAGTGTACATGGTATTCCTACTGTTTTTACAAAAGGAGCCGTGGATGTACTTCTTGCAAGAACGGAGTACATTATGGATGGAGATACTGTCAGGACAATTACTAAAACTGATATTGATAATATTCTTAACCAGAACCGTATTTTTTCCGAAAAAGGAACAAGAGTCCTTGCTTTTGCATATAAGGAATGTAAGAAAGGCGAACATCTTACAAAAGAGAGTGAGAACGGCTATGTATTCATCGGACTTACATCCATAGTTGATCCGCCAAGAGAGGAATCCAAGGAAGCGGTTTTATCTGCAATAAATGCAGGAATTAAGCCGGTTATGATAACAGGAGACCATAAAGTGACGGCAACAGCAATAGCAAAACAGATTGGAATATATCATGACGGAGACATTGCTTTAACCGGAGCTGAACTTGATAAAATGTCAGACAAGGAACTTGACGATATATTGGAAAAAGTATCGGTATACGCAAGGGTGTCGCCTGAGAATAAGATAAGAATTGTGGATGCATGGCAGAAAAAAGGTAAAATTGTGGCTATGACAGGTGACGGAGTTAATGATGCACCTGCGTTAAAGAAAGCTGATGTGGGTGTTGCAATGGGAATCACAGGAACGGAAGTTTCCAAAGATGCGGCAGCAATGGTTTTATCCGACGATAATTTCGCTACGATAATCAAGGCTGTACTTAACGGCAGAAATGTTTACAGGAATATTATGAACTCAATACAGTTTTTGCTGTCAGGAAATTTAGCTGCGATTTTTGTAGTACTTTACTGCTCTGTAATGGCACTTGCAACTCCGTTTCTTCCGGTACATCTTTTGTTTATCAATCTTTTAACGGATTCGCTTCCTGCACTTGCAATCGGTATGGAACCTGCTGATAAATCGCTCTTGCAAAACAAACCAAGAAATCCTGAAGAAGGTATTCTTAATAAAAAGTTTTCTATGAAATTACTGGCATACGGAATTTCAATAGCAGTAGTGACACAGACAGCATTTTATATAGGATTGAAAGTTAATGCGGCTAGTGCAAGCACGATGGCATTTGCCACACTTACACTTGCAAGACTTTTTCACGGTTTTACCTGCAGAAGCGGGTATTCGATTTTTAAAATTGGATTAAAGAGTAACAAATGGAGTGTACTTGCATTTCTTACGGGAACTTTGTTACTGATTGCAGCACTTATGCTTCCCGGATTTAATACACTTTTTATGGTAGAAACATTAAGCGGGTTTAATCTTCTGATGATTGGCATACTTGCTTTTTTACCGACTTTTGTATTTCAGGTTGTCAGATTGATTAAAGAGCATTATAATAAAAAATAATTACAGGAAAGGGGCATATTATGAAAGCCGGACATAGAAGAATAATTGGTTTTATAGTGACTTTATTTATCTGTGTGACAGGGATGTACTTTGGCGATGTTAAAGTAGATTCGGTTTTCGTATGCCCTTCTGTGGATGTTTCCGGTGCCTGCATTGAAACTGTAGATTCGGTTGCGGATAATTCCAAGGCATGCACATCGGAAATGCTCGGTATCAGAAGAAATGTTACTTTAAGGGATAATTATGTGCGAACTTCAGGAAGAAGAGAGTACAGGATTACCGTAGATTTTTATCAGGATAATGGGAACGGATACAATATCTGTCCTTTCTATGCAGGTATTTCTGACGGAAGAGATTATAATGTCCGTCAGGAAGAACTTGTCACAAATTATATTCATAAGTCGGACGGCAAGAAGAGAGTCTGAAAATTTCCAATCATAATTATATAATAATAATTCGGCATACAAGATGGGTATGCCTGTCTTTGTATGCCTTAAACGGAGGTTTTATATGGGACTTAATATTTTTATAGGCATAATAGGAGCAATAGCACTTGCTGCAGGAGTGTGGTGCTTTTGCGTGGATAAAGGATATTTTCAGAAGAAAAAAGACATAAATAATATTGACACGTACGAGGAAAATGAAAATGAGAAAAACTAAAGTTATATGTACTATAGGTCCGGCATGTGAGGATGCCAAAGTGCTTAGCGAGATGTGCTATGCGGGAATGAACGTTGCGAGACTTAACTTCTCACACGGATCCCACGAGGAACATCAGAAAAAAATAGATCTGATAAAGGCAACAAGAGAGAAGCTTGATATGCCTATAGCTATTATGCTTGACACAAAGGGACCGGAGTACAGAATAGGAACTTTTGAAAATGGCAGAATTAAGCTGGATGACGGAGACAGTTTTATATTTACAACTGATGATGTTGTGGGTAATGAGAAAAGAGTTTCTGTCAATTATGACAAACTTATGGAGAATCTTAATGTTGGAGACATAATTCTTGTCAATAACGGACTTGTAATTTTTGAAGTTGAGAAAATTGAAGGAAGTAATGCATATTGCAAAGTTCTGGCAGGCGGAGAGCTAAGCAACAAAAAAAGCATGAATTTTCCGGATAAGGTTATGAAACATGATTTTCTCAGCAATCAGGACAAAGAAGATCTTTTGTTTGGAATTAAAAATGACGTTGACTTTGTTGCGGCATCTTTTGTATCATGCAAAAAAGATATAGAAAAGATGCGTGAGTTTCTTGACGAAAACGGCGGTACGGATATTGATATCATTGCGAAGATTGAGAACAGGGCAGGTGTGGATAATATTGAAGATATCTGCGAAATTGCAGACGGCATTATGATTGCAAGAGGCGATCTTGGCGTGGAAATTCCTGCAATTGAGGTTCCTTCTGTCCAGAAATATCTCATTAAGAAATGCAGGCTTCTTGGCAAACGTGTAATTACTGCTACGGAAATGCTTGAGTCTATGATTTATAATCCAAGACCTACGAGAGCAGAGCTTTCAGACGTTGCTAATGCCGTTTATGACGGAACTTCGGCTGTAATGCTTTCTGGAGAAACAGCTTCCGGTAAATACCCTGTGGCAGCAGTGAAAAATATGGTGGATACATTATCTTTTACCGAGAAAAATATGGATTATGAGAAACAGTTCAAGACAACTGAATTTACCATAAAGAGCAATATTGATGCAGTTTCCCACGCAACCTGTGCAATGGCGATAGACGTTAATGCCAGGTGCATAATTGTTAATTCACTTACGGGAAAGACTGCCAGAATGGTAAGCAGGTTCCGCTGCCCTGTGGATATTATAGGAATGACTACATCGCGGAAGGGCTTCAGAAAGCTTAATATGAGCTGGGGCGTAACTCCCGTACTTTGTGAAAAATATGACAATATGGAAGAGATGTTTAACAACGATCTTGTTAAGGCAGAAGAAGTATTTCATCTTGTAAAAGGTGATAATGTAGTGCTGACAGGAGGCCTTGTAGACGGAAATTCCGGAAATACCAATCTGATAAAAGTTGAGAGGATTTAGTATTCAGGTATATAATATTTAAAGGAATGATTGCTATGGCTGTCATTCCTTTTTTTATAATGTGGTTCTTGTATTAATTACTGTTTCGCTATAAAATATAAGTCAGTTATAATATTTTATGGAAAGATGTGTATGGGATGAAAGCGAAAAGAGTAGAAGAAACAATTGTAGAGCAGATGAGAGAAGTAAGACCTGAGGACCTTAATGGTGCAGACCGTCTTTTTGGAGGCAGGCTTATGCAATGGATTGACGAAGTTGCAGGAATTACAGGACTTAGATATGCAGAAAATACAGTAGTGACTGCATCAGTGGACAATCTCAGATTTATAAGAGGAGTTTACCAGCATGAAATAGTTGTTCTTATAGGCAGGGTTACTTATGTGGGAAGAACTTCAATGGAAGTAAGAGTCGACACATATGTGGAGAGCCTTGACGGTATGAGACATCCTGTAAACAGGGCATATCTTACGCTTGTATCTGTTGATAAGAATGGCAAATCAAAAGAAGTCCCAAGGCTTATTGTGGAATCTATCGGTGAACAGGCAGAGTGGGAAGCAGGAAAAAAGAGAAGTGAACTTAGAAAAACACGAATGAAGGAAGGTTTCTAAAACTCCGTGTATATTGTTTTTAAAGCAACATACAATATCAGAATAAAATGTAAATACAAGGAGTTTTAATGTGAAAAAAAGAAAAACGATTGTGCTGACTGTTATTGCGGCAAGTGCAATAATGCTGATTATTTCCTGGTTTGCGGGAAGAATAATATCAAAGAAATATTATTTTTCACATAATAATACTTATAATGATGAAGGAATGCTGCTTGATTCCGTTAAGAATCCCTATTATTCCAAAAGACAGTGGGGGTATTTTTACAAAATCCCCCGTACTGTCAGGTATCACTCAGATATAACAGGAACAGAAAGAAAGGCAATGGTATTTCTGCCGGCAGGTTATAGCGAAAACAAATCCTATCCCGTACTCTATCTTTTGCACGGTTACGGTGGGAGACACAGCACATGGCGTAATAAAAATGCCCATATTATTATCCAGAATCTTATATATTTTGAAGATGTATCGGAAATGATTGTTGTATGTCCTGACTGCGTTGTAAGCGCAGATGAAAATGCAAGAGATGAGAATTTCTACGAGACTATACAGTATTTTGACCTCGCAGAGAAAGAAATCGTAGACAATCTTATGCCTTATATTGAAGAACATTTTAACGTTCTTACCGGCAGGAAAAATACCGCAATTGCAGGCAATTCCATGGGTGGAAGAAATTCCCTTGCAATCGGATTCAGACACCAGAATAAATTTGGATATATAGGTGCTTTTTCATCTGTTTCGCCACTTCCAGATGAAAGACATTCCGGCGGTATTCCGGCACTTCTTGATGAACTGAAACTTGACTCATCCCAGTTTGAATTTCTCATGTTAGGTGTGGGAAATTCTGACAATGTCTGTGGAGATGTAACCTACACGCTTGATGAGTATATGACAGAACGTGGCATAGACCATGTGTTTTATGATGTGGACGGAGAACATGAAAACAGGGTATGGCAGAATTGCCTTTATAATTTCTGCAAAAATATTTTTAAACAGGAGGAGCAGTAACGATGAAATTACTGTTAAGACAAAGATTTTTCTCATGGTTTGATTCCTATGATATTTATTATGAAGATGGAAGTGTGGCATTTCAGGTAAAAGGAGAACTTTCCTGGGGGCATCTTTTGAGAATTTATGACGGAATGGGTAATTCCCTGGCAACAGTCAGGGAAAAAATAATAACTTTCCTGCCACAGTTTGAGATATTCTGCGGTGATGATTATCTTGGAAGTATTCATAAGGAACTTACATTTTTCAGACCTAAGTTTTATTTTGATTTTAACGGCTGGTATGTTGAGGGACATTTTATGGAATGGGATTATGAAATCTATGACGGATACAATAATCTTGTTGCCAACATCAACAAGGAAGTAATCAATTTTACCGATACATATTCCATAGATGTTGTAAATCCGCAGGATGCATTGCTTGTACTTGCTTTTGTACTGGCAATGGATGCAGAAAAATGTTCAAGGAATGATTAATACTATGAATTAAATAATACTGATATGCGCATACTGATAAAAAAACAGGAGATGCGTATATGAATGTGAATGATGATACAATAAAACTTCTGCGTGAATGTGACGCAGGTGTTGAGATGGGAATTAAGTCTCTCGATAATGTAATTGATGATGTTGAAAGCGATGAGCTTAGAAAAATTCTTGAAAAAAGCAGGGAAACCCATTGTAGATTAAAGGGAGACATTGCCGAAAAACTAAGCGGCTACGGAGATGACGGCAAAGAACCGGCTGCAATGGCATCTTTCTTTGCCAAGGTAAAGTCGGAAGTGAAGCTTATGTCTGAGCATCCGGATGTATCAGCCGCGGAGCTTATTATTGACGGCTGCAATATGGGAATAAAGTCCATATATAAGTATTTTAATAAATATCCTGCTGCCGATGCTGAGATAAAAAGACTTGTTGATGATATCGTTAAGGAAGAGGAAGATCTTTCTGTTAAATTAAGAAAATTTTTGTAATGTACTTTAAGAAAGAGCATTTGTCCGTTGTGGCAAATGCTTTTTTTAGCTTTTTTTAGATAAATTAATACAAAACGGTCAAAGTCGGTCAAAAACACGCAAGAAAATGAATGAAAATGATTGACTTTTAAACGGTATGGAGTTATAATGAGGCTACAAAGTAAAGAAGGAGGCGAAAGGTAATGATTTACACAGTAACTTTTAATCCGTCTTTGGACTATATAGTGTCTGTCAGGGATTTTAAGCTTGGGATAACCAACAGGACAAGTGATGAACGGATTCTCCCCGGAGGAAAGGGAATTAATGTTTCAACAGTTCTTAAGAATCTTGGAATTGATAACACAGCACTTGGTTTTGTATCTGGTTTTACAGGAGATGAAATCGTAAGAAGACTTGAGAATATGGGCGTTAAGAACGGTTTTATCAGGCTTGAAAATGGATTTTCAAGAATTAATCTCAAACTTAAATCAACTGATGGAACAGAAATTAACGGACAGGGACCGGTTATAAGTAAAGAGAATGTTGAACTTCTTATGGAAAGATTATCACAGCTTAAGGACGGGGATGTTCTTTTCCTGTCAGGCAGCATTCCGGCGGGAATGGATGATGATGCCTACAAGAATATAATGGAACTGCTTAAGGGCAGGGACATTAAGATTGTTGTGGATGCGACGAAGGAACTGCTTGTGAAATCGCTTCCATACGGACCGTTTCTGATTAAGCCTAACAATTATGAACTAGGTGAGATATTCGGAGTAAGGCTTACAACAAGAAGTTCGGTTATCCCGTACGCTAAGAAACTGCAGAATATGGGCGCGAGAAATGTTCTGGTTTCAATGGCAGGAGAAGGTGCGGTATTGGTATCGGATGATGGCCAGGTAATTGACGCACCGGCACCTGAGGGAAAGCTCATTAACGGAGTAGGTGCAGGAGATTCAATGGTAGCCGGATTTATGGCAGGATATCTTGCAAGACACGATTACAACCATGCGTTCTGTATGGGAGTAGCATCAGGAAGTGCCAGTGCTTTTTCGGAAAATCTGGCAACAAAGGAAGAAATAGAAAAAGTGTATAAAACTATAGTATTGGAGGAAAAAGTATGAGAATTACTGATTTACTTGATAAGAGAAGCATATCTCTTACAGCAGCTCCTAAGAGCAAGGAAGAAGCACTCAACGAAGCTATTGCCCTTATGGCTGAAAGCGGAAAAATCAACGATACTGAAGGGTATCGCAGGCAGGTATTTGCAAGAGAAGAAGAAAGTACAACAGGTGTAGGAGAAGGAATTGCAATACCACATGGAAAATGTGCAGCGGTCAACAGACCGGGACTTGCAGCAATGGTTATAAAAGACGGAGTGGATTTTGAATCACTTGACGGAGAACCTGTAACACTGCTTTTCCTTATAGCAGCACCGGACACAAAGGATAATGTCCATCTTGACGTACTAAGCAAATTGTCAATGATGCTTATGGATGAAGAGTTTACAAAGAGTTTAAGAAATGCATCAACAGCAGAAGAGTTTCTTGAAATAATAGATAAGGCTGATGAAGAAAAGAAAAGTGTGGACGAAAGACTTTCGGATATTAATAAAGCAGACGATAGCCAGGTAAAAATACTTGCAGTTACATCCTGTCCTACAGGAATCGCCCATACTTATATGGCAGCTGAGGGACTTGAAAAAGCAGCAAAGGCAAAGAATTGTTATATCAAGGTAGAGACAAGAGGTTCCGGCGGTGCCAAAAATGTACTTACAGATAAAGATATTGAAGAAGCTGATTTTATCATTATTGCAGCAGATGCCAAAGTCCCAATGGAAAGATTTGACGGAAAGAAGCTTATTGAGCGACAGGTTTCGGACGGAATCAATAAAGCGGATGAACTTATTGACCTTGCAATTAAAGGCGAGGCACCTGTATATAAGAGCGGAGTCAGATCTGACGGTGAAGTTGAGAAAACAACTACAAAAAAAGGAATTGGACATAAGATTTATACACAGCTCATGAATGGTGTTTCACACATGCTTCCTTTTGTAGTAGGCGGCGGTATTCTTATTGCAATATCATTTCTTATTGATGGATTTGCGGTAGATATCAATTCATTGTCTGCTGCTGAAAGAAGCAGCTTCGGAAGCATAACAGATGCAGCGAGACTTTTTAACGAAATAGGTAACGTAGCTTTTAAATTTATGCTCCCCGTACTGGCGGGCTTTATAGCAATGGCAATAGGCGACAGACCGGCACTTGCAGTCGGATTCGTAGGCGGCATGATGGCAGCCAACGGAACATCCGGATTCCTTGGAGCACTTGTAGCAGGTTTTGCGGCAGGATATATTGTTTTGTTACTTGTTAAGTTATGCAGTAAACTTCCGGATGCACTGGAAAAGATAGCACCTGTACTTATATATCCGGTTGTCGGTATTCTGGTAATGGGTCTCCTGATGAAATTTGCGGTTGAACCTGTAATGGGTTATATTAACACGGCAATGAACAACGGACTTAAGAGTATGGGAAGCGGAAGCAGAATTGTTCTCGGTCTTGTCCTCGGCGGAATGATGGCAATTGATATGGGCGGACCTTTCAATAAAGCAGCATATGTATTCGGAACAGCTTCCATTGCATCAGGCAATTATGATATGATGGCATCAGTAATGATTGGCGGAATGGTTCCACCTTGCGCAATTGCTCTTGCAACTATAATTTTCAAAAACAAGTTCTCAAAGCAGGAGAGACAGTCAGGTCCTACTAACCTGATTATGGGTCTTGCATTCATTACAGAAGGAGCAATTCCGTATGCGGCAGCAGATCCATTCAGGGTTATTCCGGCATGTGTAGTTGGTTCAGGCGTTGCGGGTGCATTATCAATGGCATTTAAATGTACACTCATGGCTCCTCACGGCGGAATTTTCGTAGTACCTGTTATGGGCAATAAATTTATGTATCTTCTGGCACTTGTAATAGGAACTGCAGTATCAACAGTTCTTTTAGGAATTTTAAAGAAAAAACAGACGAATTAGAAAGGAGAAAAACGGTATGAGAGAATTTAAGTATGTTATAACTGATCCGGAGGGAATACATGCACGTCCGGCAGGACTCCTTGTAAAAGCAACAAAAGATTTTGCATGTGACATTAAAATAGCTAAAGACGGTAAAGCAATGAACTGTAAGGCTATATTCGGAATTATGGGACTCGGTGTTAAAAAAGGCAATGAAGTAACACTTACTTTTGACGGAGAAGACGAAGACAAGGCCTACGAGACAGTAAGCAGGTTTATGCAGGAAAATCTTTAAAAGGGAGAGAAACTTATGAAGGTGTATGAAGGTAAAAGCGTATTCAATGGCATTGCCATTGGTAAGATAAAACTGTATTTAAAGGGCGAACAGCAGGTAAAAAGACATAAGGTTACAGATGTTAAAGCTGAGTTGCTAAGATATGAAGAAGCACGTAATAAAAGTATGACGGAACTTAAGGGCCTTTATGAAAAGGCTCTTAAGGAAGTAGGAGAAGCAAATGCCGCCATATTTGAGGTCCATCAGATGATGCTTGAGGATGAGGATTATAACGAATCAGTCCGTAATATAATTGAGTCCCAGGGCGTTAATGCCGAATATGCGGTTGCGGCTACAGGAGACAATTTTTCCAAAATGTTTTCATCCATGGAGGATGAATATATGAAAGAAAGAGCAGCAGATGTAAAAGATATTTCTGAAAGAGTGATATCTGTTCTGAATGGAAAAAGCAGCGGTAATGATACAGGTGATGAAGCATCAATTATTGTTGCGGATGACCTTGCACCTTCAGAGACGGTACAGCTTGATAAGGATAAAGTTTTATCCTTTGTAACGGTTCATGGTTCATTAAATTCACATACTGCAATTCTTGCAAGAACTATGGCAATACCTGCACTTGTCGACACACCTTTGCCCCTTGACGAAGAAATTGATGGTGTAATGGCGGTAGTTGACGGAACTAAAGGTGTTATATATATTGACCCTGACTGTGAGACACTGGAACTAATGAAAAAGCGTAAAGCAGAGGAAGATGAAAAAAGAGTGCTTTTACAGACTCTTAAAGGCAAAGATAATATTACTGTCGATGGACAAAAGATTATGCTTTATGCTAATATAGGCAATATAAAAGATCTTGCCAAAGTTATTCAGAATGATGCTGGCGGAATCGGGCTTTTCAGAAGTGAGTTCATATACCTTGAGAGCAAGGATTTCCCTACGGAAGAAGAACAGTTCATGATTTACAGACAGGTTGCTGAGACAATGGCAGGCAAAAAGGTCATTATAAGAACTCTTGACATAGGCGCAGACAAACAGTGTGATTATTTTAATATGGCACATGAAGATAATCCTGCAATGGGATGCCGCGCCATAAGAATCTGTCTCACAAGGCCTGAGATTTTCAAGACACAGCTTCGTGCACTTTACAGGGCGAGTGCGTATGGCAATATAGCCATTATGTATCCGATGATAACAAGTGTATGGGAAGTGAAAAGAATCAAAGAAATTGCAGATGAAGTAAGGAAAGAGCTTGATGAACAGGGAATATTATACGGTAATCCCGAACAGGGCATTATGATAGAGACACCTGCTGCGGTAATGATAAGCGATGAACTTGCAAAAGAAGTTGACTTTTTCAGTATAGGAACTAATGACCTTACACAATATACTCTTGCAATAGACAGGCAGAATACGGAACTTGATATGTTCTATGATTCACATCATCCGGCAGTGCTTAAGATGATATCAATGGTTATTGACAATGCACATAAAGCGGGAATATGGGCAGGAATATGCGGAGAACTTGGTGCAGACCAGTCACTTACAAAGGAATTCCTTGCCATGGGTGTTGATGAATTATCGGTGTCACCGGGAAGCGTATTACCTATTCGCAAGATTGTTATTGAGACAAATGTTAAGGATTATAAGGCGAAAAAAAATGCTGACAAAACAAAGACATGAAGAAATGGTTAATATTATAAGAGAAAGAGGTAGCGTTACCACGAATGAGATGGCTAAAATACTTGGAATCTCAGAATCAACGGCAAGGCGCGACATTAATTTCCTTGCTGACACCGGCAAAGTTATAAAAGTATACGGTGGAGCTATGTTTGATCCGCAGGATGTGGATACCCAAGAAGATAGTTTTGAACAAAGAATGGATATTAATGCTACTGAAAAAGGCAAGGCAGCAGAAAAGGCACTTGAATTAATTACTCTGGATGATTTTATATATATAGATGCAGGAACTACAACAAAGTATATTGCGGACAATTTTAATATGAGTGGCGTAAGAATTGTAACGAATGGCATTGAACATGCCAGAATACTTGCATCAAAAGGCAATGAAGTAGTCCTTGTGGGAGGCAACGTCAAGATATCTACAGATGCAATTGTTGGAACATTAGCTGTAAATACACTTGATAAATACCATTTTACAAAGGGCTTTTTCGGAACTAATGGCATATCTCCGAAAGCCGGCTATACAACGCCCGATATTAATGAGGCACTTGTTAAGAAAGCAGCGATGCAAAAATGCAGTAAGTCCTTTATTGTATGTGATTCTTCAAAATTTAATACAATAAGTGCCGTAACTTTTGCATCTTTCAGAGAGGCAACCATTGTAACCAATCTGTGCCCTGCAGAATTCTCAAAATATAAAAATATAATAGTATACTGACATTAAAAATCTCAAGGTGTATAATGACCTTGAGATTTTTTTTGGCGAGGTGACAAAATGCAGATTACGGAAAAAATAAATGCTTTGAGAAAAATCATGGGCGATAGTAATATTGACGCCTATATAATAGTTACTGACGATTACCACGGCTCAGAATATGTAGGAGATTATTTCAAAGAACGTGAGTATATGTCAGGATTTACAGGTTCGGCGGGAACACTTCTTGTCATGACTGATTTTGCCGGACTATGGACTGATGGAAGATATTTTTTGCAGGCAGAGGAAGAACTGGCGGGTACAGGCATAGAACTTATGAAGAGCGGAGAAGCGGACTGCCCCTCAATAGAAGTTTTTTTGTATGACAAATTAAAAGAAAACAGTGTTGTGGGATTTGACGGAAGAACCGTGAATTGTAATTTTTTTAACAGACTAAAAAATAGGCTGGACAGCAAGAAAATTACCTACGCCATGGATAAGGACCTTGTAGATGCAATATGGAAAGACAGACCTGAAATGTCTTCGCGTAAAGTATGGGAACTGGATTATGAATACACCGGAATGTCAAGAAAGGATAAGATTGGACGCCTTTTTGAAATAATGGACAAAAACGGGGCTGATGCCATGGTGCTTACTGCTCTTGATGAGATAGCATGGCTATTGAATTTAAGAGGTGATGATATTGAATATTGTCCCGTATTTTTAAGTTTTATGTATGTCAGCCCTAAATTAAGCACCCTTTATGTAAACCGCAGTATTTTAAGCGATGATATTATTAGCGGGCTTGCTGAGGATGGCATTATAATTAAGGATTACGAGTCAGTATATGACAATCTGGCAGGAATAAGCTCGGAGAAAATCATGATTGACCCTTCAAGTGCCAATTGTTTTATAAAAGAAAATATTGCAATAAACAGCTTTGCATACGAGACGGAAAGCCCTGTTGAGCTTATGAAAGCGATAAAAAATCCTGTAGAGACCGAGAATATAGAAAGTGCCCACATAAAAGACGGTGTGGCAGTTACTAAATTTGTCCGGTGGCTGACAGAAAACGTTAAAAAAGGCACTGTAACGGAAATGTCGGCAGCAGAGAAACTTGACGAATTCAGAAAAATGGGAGAGGGTTACATCGGACAGAGCTTTGCTCCTATCGTCGCATATAAAGAGCATGGAGCAATTGTCCATTATGAAGCTTCAAAAAAGACGGATGTTACCATGAAACCGGTGGGCCTTTGTCTTATTGATACAGGCGGACACTATCTTCAGGGAACAACGGATATAACCAGAACAGTTCCGCTTGGAAAACTGACAGAAGAAGAAAAGAAAGCATATACTCTTGTACTTATGGGACATTTACGCCTTGCTGCAACGGTTTTTAAATATGGTGTTACAGGCGGGGGACTTGATATTATTGCAAGGGAACCTTTGTGGGAATACGGAATGGATTTCAGACACGGAACAGGGCATGGCGTCGGATATCTTCTTAACGTGCATGAAGGACCACAGAGAATAAGCTGGAAAAATAATGATGTGGTGCTTGATGAGGGCATGGTTATATCCGATGAACCGGGGTATTACGAAACCGGAAAATTCGGAATACGACACGAAAATCTATTGCTTGTTAAGGCCGATTTACCGGAAACAGAATATGGAAAAATGTGTTATTTTAAAAATCTTACATACGTTCCTTTTGACAAAGAGGCACTTCTGCCTGAACTTATGACAAGCAGGGATATTAAGCTCTTTAACAGGTATCAGAAGAACGTATATGAAAGAATATCACCTTATCTTTGCGATGATGATAAAAAATGGCTGGAATTCTACACAAAACCTATAGAAAACTTTACTTTTTGACGGATAAGTGTTATAAGTTAATTAGGTATATGTATTTACAGAAAGGAATGATTTTATGAAAGGTATTAATCTCCCGGTAAGAAATTCGGTAGCATATTTGTTTAATAATCTTAAGACGAATAGTCCTACACAGTCTATTTTTGACAGCCTTACAGAGTATAACAGTATACGTTCGGGAAGCTTTTATAAGCTTGCAAAGAGATATTATTCCAAGAGTACCGACAGCGATACGAAGAGAAAGTTAAATGACGTTTCACAGAGTATTTCCACATCTGCAGCTGATAAGGAGAAACTTTCCAAGCTTAAGGAGAATGTTGAATCATTGTCTGCGTCAATTGATATACTTACAGAAAGCGGCAGCAAGTCTGTTTTTTCAAAAGACAAGGACGGAAATTACGATGCAGATAAGATTTACAATGCAGTAAGCAGTTTTATTAAGAATTATAACAATGTTATTAAGGAAGCCAAGGATACGGACTCGTCATCCGTTAATACAGCGGCTACCAATATGATGAACAATACGGTTATTAATTCCAAAATGTTAGCGTCAATCGGAATTACGGCAGACGATAACAATATGCTTACGGTTAACAAGGATACATTTATGAAATCCGATATGACTAAAGTAAAATCTTTATTAAATGACAGAGGAAGCTATGGTTATTCATTAAGCGTTAATTCGTCAATGATTGAATTTTCCATAAAGAGTGAAATGAACAAAGCTAATACATATACAAATGTTGGTAATTTTTCTAATAATTACAATTCAGGTTTATTATTTAATTATATGATTTAAGGAGCATTACAATGAGAATAGGCATACTTGGATACGGTAACCTCGGAAGAGGAATAGAATGTGCCGTAAAGCAGAATGATGATATGGAACTTGCAGCAGTATTTACAAGGCGTAATCCGGATACGGTTAAAGTATTGACAGAAGGAGTTAAGGTATATCCGGTTTCAGATATTTTAGAACATAAAGATGAAATTGATGTTCTTATCCTTTGCGGAGGTAGCGCTACGGACTTACCTGTACAGACTCCGGAATATGCAAAATATTTTAACGTAATAGATAGTTTTGATACACATGCAAGAATACCTGAACATTTTGACAATGTTAATAAGGCAGCTATGGAAAGCGGACATACGGCACTTATTTCGTGCGGATGGGATCCGGGAATGTTTTCACTCAACAGGTTATATGCCAATGCGATTCTTCCACAGGGTAAGGATTATACTTTCTGGGGTAAGGGCGTAAGCCAGGGACATTCTGATGCAATAAGAAGAGTTGAAGGCGTTAAGGACGGAAAGCAGTATACAATTCCTGTTGAAGCAGCACTTGAGGCAGTCCGTAACGGCGAGAATCCTGAACTTACAACAAGACAGAAACATATAAGAGAGTGCTTTGTCGTTGCAGAAGAAGGGGCTGACCTTAATAAGATTGAAGAGACAATCAAGAATATGCCTAACTATTTTGCAGATTATGATACAACAGTGCATTTTATTTCGGAAGAAGAACTTAAGGCCAACCACAGTGGTATTCCACACGGAGGTTTTGTATTCAGAAGCGGCATAACAGGATGGAACGGTGAACATAAGCACATTATAGAATACAGTCTTAAACTTGATTCCAATCCGGAATTTACATCATCTGTCATAGTTGCATATGCCAGAGCAATTAACAGACTCCATAAGGAAGGCGTCAACGGCTGTAAGACAGTTTTTGATATAGCACCTGCTTATTTAAGCAAGGCTTCAGGTGAAGAACTCAGGGCACACCTTTTATAATAAGAATAAGGAAATGGTATAATGCAGATAGGAAATTATAATATAACAGATAAAGAGATTGACCAGTATATAGCAACACTTGCACCTGAACAGCAGATGTATAAAGACGTTCCGGCATTCAGGGATCAGGTAAAATCACGACTTGAAGAGATTTCTCTTTTTGCGATGGAGGGTGAAGAAAAGCACCTTGATGATACAGAAGAGTATAAGAATACACTTAGTGTTGTAAGAAGAGACGTGCTGGGACAGTTGGCAATGGCTGAGATAATCAATGATGTGGATGTCACTGATGAAGAAGTTAAAGATTATTATGAGAACCATAAGGAACAGTTTGGAAGAGCAGCTTCTGTAAGTGCAAGTCACATTCTTGTTGATTCTGAGGACAGATGTAACGAAATTAAATCCGAAATTGAAAATGGCAGCAAGAGCTTTGAAGATGCGGCAAAAGAATATTCTACATGTCCTTCCGGAAAGAGCGGAGGAAGTCTCGGTACTTTTGGTAAAGGACAGATGGTAAAGGAATTTGAGGATGCTTCATTTAACGGAGAACTCAATAAGATTCTAGGACCTGTAAAGACTAAATTCGGATATCATCTTATAAGAGTGGATGAGAGGGAAGATGCAAGTGTTATGCCTTTTGAACAGGTGGCTGACAAGGTCAAAGCTGCTGCAAAAAGAGCAAAACAGCAGAAAGTATATGACGAGAATGTTGCCAGACTGAGAGCTAAATTTGTCAGATAGAGGAGGAATTGAATGGACTATTATTCTGAAAACAATAATGATAACCGGCAATATTATAATCCGGGATATATTAAAAGGTCAGGCGGAAAAATAGCCGGTTCAGTTATACTCAGTTTTTTCATTGCTATTTTTTTATTTATTCTTCTTGGAATGTCAGCATTTAAACATTTAATGAAAGCTGATAATATTAGGAAAATGGCATCAAGGCTTGACTTTAGTAAATTATCATCCGATATCCTTTTTGAAAGTACAGATGATGATGAGTCAATGTCTGATTATCTTTATGAAAAAATTGGTGAGATGAAGGATATTAAAGAAATTCCGAGGGATACTTTTGACGAATTTGTGGAAAAAGACCTTTCACCATATTTTAAAGGATTGCTTGAGGATACAGCAGACGCAATTGTTAACGGAAAAGGCGATATATCCTTTACACCACAGGATATAGCCGGTTTACTTGAAGATACAAATGTTGAAGGCATGGAAGACATTAAGCTTTCCGATGCTGATATGTCAGTGATAGAAAGTGCATTTGAGAATGGTAATGTTAAAAGCACAATAGAGCAGATTAACAATGGAACCCTTCTTGAGGAATTTGATATAGCGGGAAAAGTTTTTTCATCACTTGCATTTATGATTACAGCCGTAATACTGGCATTAATGATTATAGGAGTTGTTATTGTAAACAGATATTATGTCAAGGCACTTTTATTACATATCGGAATACCTTTCCTTATTGTAGGCCTGTTAAGTGCAATGACGACATTTTCAATCGCAACCGTTTCAATGTCAGCAATAAAGGGCGTTGACCATAACCTGGCTGCATTGGTCAGCATATTTAAGGATTCTGTAGTTACCACATTTACATTATTTACTGCCATAGTTGCAGGCCTTGGGCTTGTATTTACGGCAGCGGGATGTTTTGTACCACGCACAAAAGCAGATTCACAGATTTATAATTAATATATTTTAAGACAGTTCGTTTGTACCATCCTGTCTATAAATAAAACCAGGGCTCCCAAAGGGACAGCTCTGCTGTCCCTTTTATTTATAGTTTTAATATTAAGAAAGAAGGCAAATATGTATTCGTTAATATCTGAACACAGTTTTGATGCAGCTCATTTCCTTAAAGGATATGAGGGTAAATGCAGCAATATACATGGACATCGTTGGAGAGTAGTTGTCGAAATTCAAGGTGATGCATTGAAAAAAGACAGCCACACAAGAGGGATGTTAATTGATTTTGATGAGTTAAAAGAGACAATAAAAAAAGAAGTAGATTATTTTGACCATTGTCTGATAATAGAAAAAAATTCATTAAAAGAAAATACCTATAATGCACTTAAAGATGAAGGCTTCAGGATTGTTGAACTTGATTTCCGCTCAACAGCAGAAAATTTTTCAAAATATTTTTATGACAGAATAATTGAAAAAGGTTATCAGGTAAAATGTGTGTCCGTATATGAGACACCAAACAACTGTGCCGTATACGGAGAATGATATGGCAGAATATAAAGTTGTTGAAACATTTGTAAGTATTAATGGTGAAGGAAGAAAAGCAGGTGAACTTGCATTTTTCTTAAGACTTAAAGGCTGTAACCTTGACTGCTCTTATTGTGATACCAAATGGGCAAATAAAGGAGATGCATCCTTTGAAATCATGGATGAAAATGAAATATACGGCCTTATTAAAAAATCAGGAATCCGTAATGTAACTATTACAGGAGGAGAACCATTGTTCCGTAAGGATATGGCAATATTGTTGGAAATTCTTGATAACGATAAGGAATTATCCGTTGAAATTGAGACAAATGGAAGTGTGGACCTGAAACCTTACCTGCCGGTGTGCAAAAATATAAGTTTTACCATGGATTATAAACTTCCAACAAGCAGGATGGAGGAACAGATGTGCCTTGGAAATTTTGAAATATTAAGGAACATTGACACCGTCAAATTTGTATCGGGAAGTATTAAGGATTTGGAAAAAGCAGAAAAAATCATACAAAAATATGACCTTTGCAAAAGAACAAAAGTATATATAAGTCCTGTTTTCGGGAATATAGATCCTGCTGACATAGTAGAATTTATGAAAGAAAGAAAAATGAATAAAGTTAGGTTACAGCTGCAGCTCCATAAATTTATCTGGGATCCGGATAAAAAAGGCGTGTAACAGGAAAAGAGGCAAAAATGGCTATTGATAGAGAAGCAATTAAAGAGCATATAAGAGGAATACTTATTGCATTAGGTGATGATCCGGACAGGGAGGGCCTTAAGGACACACCCGAAAGAGTGGCAAAGATGTATGAAGAGGTCTTTGAGGGGATGAATTATTCCAACAAAGAAATCGCAGAAATGTTTAATAAGACTTTTGAACAGGGACTTGATACCATAACCGACAGTAAAGATATGGTATTGGTAAAAGATATTGATATTTTCAGTTATTGTGAACATCATCTTGCCCTCATGTATGATGTGAAAGTTTCCGTAGCATATATTCCCAACGGTAAAGTAATCGGTTTAAGCAAAATCGCAAGAATTGCCGATATGGTGGGTAAACGTCTGCAGCTGCAGGAAAAGATTGGCAGCGACATAGCAGAAATTATGGAAACGGTAACGGAGTCGGAAGACATTGCCGTGTATATTGAAGGCTGTCACAGCTGCATGACAGCAAGAGGTATAAAAAAGAATAACAGTAAGACCGTTACCACAACATTCAGAGGCGAATTTTCAAAGGATAAACTACTTCAGATGAAATTCCTTATGGGAATTAATAACAGACCTGCAGATTAAGAAAGGAGAAATTATGAGAGCATTGGTATTATCAAGCGGTGGAGTTGACTCTACCACATGCCTTGGTATGGCTGTTGATAAATACGGCAAAGAAAATGTAGTATCTTTATCTGTATTTTATGGACAGAAACATACAAAAGAACTTGAAGCTGCAACAAAAGTGGCCAAATATTACGGAGTTGAACATATGGCAATAGATTTATCACTTATTTTTAAGGACAGCGATTGTTCACTTTTGACACATTCAACAGAAGAAATCCCACATGAAAGTTATGCTAAACAGCTTGAAAAGACTGACGGAAAGCCTGTGTCAACTTATGTACCTTTCAGAAACGGACTTTTTCTTGCAACAGCGGCAAGTATTGCTTTATCAAAAAAATGTGATGTTATATATTACGGGGCACATGCGGATGACGCAGCGGGCAATGCTTATCCCGATTGCAGTGAGGTATTTTATAATGCCATGAATACCGCTGTTTACGAAGGAAGCGGCAGGCAGCTTAAGATAGAGGCACCCCTTGTTACCTGGAATAAAGCAACGGTTGTTAAAAAAGGATTGGAACTTAAAGTTCCTTATGAGCTTACGTGGAGCTGTTACGAGGGCGGGGATAAGCCTTGCATGAAGTGCGGCACATGTATAGACAGGATAAAAGCATTTGAAGCAAATAATGTAAAAGACCCGGTTTTAGGAGAATGAATATGAGTGGCAGAAGCAAAGAAGAAACAGAAGGCGTAACCCTTTTAGGAAACCAGAAGGTAAAATATGCCGATAATTATGCACCTGAGGTGCTTGAAACCTTTATTAACAAACATCAGGACAATGACTATTTTGTCAAATTTAACTGTCCTGAATTTACAAGTCTTTGTCCTATAACGGGACAGCCTGATTTTGCAACCATAACAATATCTTATGTACCTGATGTAAGAATGGTGGAAAGCAAATCATTGAAGCTTTATCTTTTCAGCTTCAGAAATCACGGCGATTTTCATGAAGACTGTGTTAATATAATCATGAAAGACCTGATTAAACTTATGGAACCGAAATATATAGAAGTGTGGGGCAAATTTACTCCAAGAGGAGGCATAAGCATTGACCCTTACTGCAACTACGGAAAGCCCGGAACAAAGTGGGAGAGGATTGCCGGAGACAGAATGGCAAACCATGATATGTATCCCGAAAAAATTGATAACAGATAGAGTTAATTAAATCTTAACCTGAACCGATATAAAAAGTATAACAGGCAAAAGGATTTGCACACATAATACAAGGAGGTCATATATGGACGTTAATGTTTCAGGTAGTGTATCATCTACAAGTACGTATTCAGACTATTCTTCTTCAAAGACAGCAGAGAAGAAATCATCTGAGTCTAAGAAAGATAAGGCTGCGGTATATGAGAAATCAGAAGTTAAGTCAAGTGCTACATACTCAATAAGCAAGATGAGTGAGAGCGACAGAGCAGCTCTTGTGCAGAAGCTTAAGCAGGACCAGGAAGACAGACAGAACCAGCTTACAAGTCTTGTACAGAAGATGTTTAATAATCAGGGTGCTACTTATGACAGTATCTGGAAGATGCTTTCAAGTGGGAAGTTCACAGTTGATGCACAGACTAAGGCACAGGCACAGGCTGACATTTCCGAGGACGGTTATTACGGAGTCAAGCAGACATCGGAGAGAATGTTTGATTTTGCCATGGCTCTCGCAGGTGATGACGTTGATAAGATGAAGGAAATGCAGGCGGCTGTTAAGAAGGGTTATGAACAGGCAGAAAAGACATGGGGCGGTAAGCTTCCGTCAATCTGCAGTGAAACGCTGGATGCGGTTAATAAGCTTTTTGATGACTACTACAAGTCAAAATCTACAACAACAGAATAATATGCATGTGGCCACTTCAACGTGGCCCTTGTTATATACGGAGGATAGAGATGTCACGTTTAATAGGATGGAATGCGTTCGGAGTAATACTTAGTATAATAATTGGATTTATACCTTCGATAATTGCATTTGTAAAACAGAATATATACAAAGGACAGGTTGTTTTATATCAGGGAATAGTTTTTGTTATTAATCTTGCAATATGTATTCTCCTGAATATTTTGCCTAGAATTATTGTTTTTAACATTATAAGAAATATATGGGATGTTGTATTTGCCATAATCTGGATATATTTTCTTGTCCATGCAATCAAGGATAAGGAAATGCCAAGACCATAATGCTCTTTTGCTTGACTTTTCTTTAACATACTATAAAATTAATACTATAAATATTTTAGAGGTAAAAGGCAATGAGTAAGATTATTTTAACAGGTGACAGACCAACCGGAAGACTTCATATCGGTCATTACGTTGGTTCACTTAAGAGAAGAGTTGAATTACAGAACTCCGGAGAATATGATAAAATTTATATAATGATTGCAGATGCCCAGGCATTGACAGATAATTACGATAATCCGGACAAAATCAGGGAGAACATTGTGGAAGTAGCACTTGATTATTTATCATGTGGTATTGACCCTGAAAAATCAGTTATATTTATACAGTCAATGGTTCCGGAACTTACGGAATTAACTTTTTATTATATGAATCTGGTTACGGAAGCAAGACTTCACCGTAATCCTACAATCAAGAGTGAGATAGAGATGAGAGGCTTTGGCGGGACAATTCCTGCCGGATTTTTATGCTATCCTATCAGTCAGGCTTCTGATATTACAGCATTTAAAGCAACAACGGTTCCTGTAGGAGAAGACCAGATGCCTATGCTTGAGCAGGCAAGGGAAATCGTTAATAAATTTAATACAATTTACGGTGAGACACTTGTCGAACCACAGATTCTTTTACCTGACAACAAGGCTTGTTTAAGACTTCCGGGTACGGACGGCAAGGCTAAGATGAGTAAATCCCTGGGCAACTGTATTTATCTTGCAGACACAGAAGAAGATGTACGCAAGAAGGTTATGTCCATGTATACCGATCCTAACCATCTTAAAGTTGAAGATCCGGGACAGGTTGAAGGCAATACGGTATTTACTTATCTTGATGCTTTCTGTAAGGATGAGCAGTTTGCGGAATTTTTACCTGATTATGCAAACCTTGATGAGTTAAAGGCACATTACCGCAGAGGCGGACTTGGAGATGTCAAAGTAAAGAAGTTCCTTAATAATGTAATGCAGGAAGAACTGGCTCCGATAAGGGAGAGAAGAAAATACTGGGAAAAGAATATTCCTGAGGTATATGATATCTTAAAGAGAGGCAGTGAGGAAGCACAGAAAGCAGCTGCAGAGACCCTTAAAGAAGTTAAAGCGTCTATGAGAATTAATTATTTTGAAGACGGCGCACTTATCAATGATACAATGAAAAAATATATGTAAAAAATAACACCGTGATTAGTCTTTGTGAGGCTTATCACGGTGATTTTTTATCTTTTTAAAGGAATAGTGCAGTCAAGACCGCTTGTATATGAAAGGTTGCCAAGTTCCTTAAGAACCGCAGGAGAATTGTCCGGTATTCTGTTGTAGGAATTCAGTAATGCACAGTCCATAAGCTCTATGGCATTCACATATTTAGGGATTTTACCATTCATAATATCAAAAACGGACTGGGTGGAGGTGATTGTGTCATCCCATGGGTTATACCACTCTTCGTGAGCTTCATTGCAGGAATCCTTAGAATGGGTTACATCGTTAATCAGAAGAGGGGATAAAAATGGATGATGGAATGTCATATCCTCGATTTTACTGATTACCTTGTGCTTATTGGCTTTTTTATCCATAATTATGCTGCTTTCAATCTTAAATGATATAACGGCCGCTTTAATCATTCTTATGGAAATATCAACATCGTATGTAGCTAAAATTGCCTTGTGAAGAAGCCTTGCAAGGGCATCCTGTTCTTTTGGTGTGATATCTATTGCTTTTTTGTGATTCAGTTCAGTTAAGTTCATGCCCTTGTAATGCATGAGGACTTCCCTGTCAATATCCGTTTCAAGACCGAAATGCACACCCAGAACTTCTTTGTCAGGCTTTGTGGTTACCCTGCAGTATACATAAGGATGAATAGCCGAATCCAGCAGATAGTGGCCTATAAAGCCTTGGATATATGCGTTGCAGGTCTCATAGTCTTCAAGTTCTTTTATTGTTGAGCAGGCAATTATAAGCTGGTTAAAAAATTCGCCTGTATTTTCCTTATGCATTTTGTTGGCAATATTAGGAAAAAGACCTGATGAAGTGGGAAGAAAGTAAAAAAACAGGTCGGGTCCCTGAAGTCCGAGTGCATAAGCTTTATTGTGTTTTCTTATAATATCCTTGGCATTTCCTTTAGGTAAACCATGAAATGCGTTAATTCCAAAAATATGATGTGTTACAAATCCGGGCATAGCTCTGCCTCCTTAATATTTATCTTATAACAGTATAAACCTTTTGCTTATTTTGTAAACACTCATTTACTTGAATTATTTTATTTCATCTGATAGAATGTGGATTTGAAATAAATGAAATTGTAATGAGGAAAAAATAATGGCATACAAAATTCTGGCATTTGATATTGACGGTACATTAACCAACTCTCAGAAAATAATTACGGAAGAGACCAAGAGAGCTATTTTTGCTGCAATGGACAAAGGTTGCAAGGTTCTTATCGCATCAGGTCGTCCTGTCAAGGGATTAAGAGGATATGCAGAGGAACTTCACCTTAAGGAAAACGGCGGTTATATTCTTTCGTTAAATGGAGGATATATAATGTCCTGTGCCGATGAAAAGGTACTTTATGATGTAAAGGTACCAAAAAAATATTACAAGGAAATATATGAACTTTCTAAGAAACACGGCGTTAATCTTCTGACATATCAGGGTGAGACCGTTATCTCTGAAGATATAGATGACGAATATCTTGATATCGAAGCAAGACTTAACGGATTACCTAAGAAGAAAGTGGACAATCTGTATGAGTATCTGGATTTTGAAGTTAATAAGTTTCTGATGACAGGAGATGGAGATTATCTTGCCGAGGTTGAAAAAGATGTATATGATAAGCTTCGCAATAATCTTGACGTATACAGATCGGAACCTTTTTTCCTTGAAATCCTGCCAAAGGATGTTAATAAAGGAAAGGCTCTTGAAGCACTGCTAGCCATTCTCGGGGTAGACAGGGATGAACTTATGGCATTCGGAGATGGTTATAACGATAAAACAATGGTAGAATATGCAGGGCTTGGTGTTGCAATGGGCAATGCCAAAGATGTGGTAAAAGAAGCTGCAGATTACGTTGCTCCTACAAATGACGAGGATGGTATCGTAGAGGTAATCCATAAATTTATACTGGACTAAAATGCTTTAAAGTGTTAAACTGATGTAGTAAAAAAGTTAGAAACAGGTGGACATTATGAGCAGAAATGTAAGAACCAGTCAGGTAGATCATTTGTATGAAGCTATACTTTGCCTGAAAGATAAATCGGAATGTTATGCTTTTTTTGAGGATATATGTACCGTTAAGGAAATAGAGACAATTTCGCAACGATATGAAGTAGCTAAGATGCTTAGGGAAAACAGGACATATATTGATATTGCGGAAGCTACCGGAGCATCTACTGCAACTATAAGCAGGGTAAATCGTTCCCTTAATTATGGCTGTGACGGATATGATATGGTTTTTAAACGCCTTGACGAAGAAAAAAAAGATGAATAGTCAGGTCATAATCAGGTCATTAATAAATTTTTAGTGACATTTTATTTTATATAGGTTATAATTTAACAGAAATAACTAATTAATGTGTGGAGGTACAGTTAGATGGGAATTATTTCAAGATTCAAAGATATTATGTCAGCTAACATTAATGCATTGCTTGACAAGATGGAAGATCCTGAGAAGATGGTAGACCAGTATCTCAGAAATCTCGAAAGTGACCTTGGTAAGGTTAAGCAGGAGACAGCATCAGTTATGGCTGATGAACAGAGAGCCAAGAGAGAACTGGATGCATGCAATGCACAGATTGATGAACTTCAGAAGTATGCCGAGAAGGCAGTAGTTGCCGGTAATGATGAGGATGCAAGGAAGTTCCTTGAACAGAAGCAGACTCTTGTAACTAAACAGCAGGCATTACAGCAGACATACAATCTTGCGGCAGACAATGCTGACAAGATGCGTCAGATGCATGATAAGCTTGTTAATGATATCAGCACTCTTAATGCCAGAAGAGATACAATCAAGGCTAAGATTAAGGTTGCCAAGGCACAGCAGACAGTCAATAAGATTGGAGCAAGTGTTGCCGGAGCAGACAAGAATCTTTCAGCTTTTGATAAGATTGAAGCTAAGGCAGATAAGATGTTAGATGAAGCTAACGCAATGGCAGAGCTTAATCAGTCAGGCAGAGACAATACAGTTGAGAACCTTAAGGATAAATACACAGTTTCTTCACCTGCGGTTGATGATGAATTAGCAGCTATTAAAGCTAAAATGGGAATGTAGTTATATTACATAAGACATCAATTAAGAGGCAGCAGCCTTTGAATCGGGAGCCCGGCGGGCTCCCATTTTGTTATGGCGACGAGTAAAATGTAAAATGATACAAAGCCCAATGCTTGAATTAAGGACTTTGTATCATTTTACATTTGATGACCGCTAATTATCGAGCCACCAGGCGAGATGAGGAGCGACTCGCCGCTGCAAGATGATTACGAGGAGAACGTAAAATATGAGCATATATGACAAGCTTAACGAACAACAGAAAGAAGGCGTTTTTACAACAGAAGGTGCCGTTCTGATTCTTGCGGGTGCCGGCTCAGGAAAAACGGGTGTGCTTACCCACAGGATTGCCCATCTTATAGATGATTTAGGTGTGAACTCCTACAATATCCTTGCGATAACTTTTACCAATAAAGCGGCAAAAGAGATGAAAGAAAGAGTTGACAGACTGGTGGGAATGGGCGCCGATTCAGCATGGATTATGACTTTTCATGCTGCCTGTGTAAGGATTCTGCGAAGATATATATGCAGAATAGGATATGACAATAATTTTACCATTTACGATACGGATGACCAGAAAAGCGTCATAAAAGATATTTTAAAAAGAAAAAACCTTGATCCTAAACAGTACAAGGACAGAACTATTTTATCTGTTATTTCCAATGCAAAGGACAATCTTATTTCTCCGGATGACATGTATCAAAGCTCGGGCGGCAATTACAATACCATGAAAACGGCAGAAATCTACAGGGAATATCAGGAACAGCTCAAGAAAAATAATGCGGTGGATTTTGATGATATTATAGGCCTTACGGTAAAACTTTTTAACGAAGATAAAGAAGTATTAAGATATTATCAGGAACGCTTCAGATATATAATGGTTGATGAGTATCAGGATACCAACAGGGCACAGTTTAACCTTATAAGACTGCTGGCAGGAGGTCACGGTAATCTTTGCGTGGTAGGTGATGATGACCAGTCAATTTACAAATTCAGAGGAGCGGATATAAATAATATCCTTGATTTTGAAAAATATTTTAACGATGCTAAAATTATTAAACTGGAGCAGAATTACCGATCAACCCAGAAAATTCTCGATGTAGCCAACGAAGTCATCAAAAACAATGCGGGACGTAAAGACAAGAGACTTTGGACATCAGTTAAAGACGGAACAAAAGTCATTTTTAACGTTTATGAAAATGGATATGAAGAGGCGAGAGGCATAGCAGAGGATATTGCCCACAGACATCTCCATGATAGAAAAGATTACAGTGATTTTGCCATACTTTACAGAACCAATGCACAATCACGTTCCCTGGAAGAAAAACTCATAGAAAAAAACATTCCATACAGGATATACGGCGGCATAAATTTCTACGCAAGAAGAGAGATAAAAGATATTCTTGCTTATTTAAAGACAATTGACAATGCAAGGGATGACCTTGCCGTTAAAAGGATTCTTAATGTACCGAAACGTGGAATCGGGGCAGCCTCTGTCGCAAAAGTAGATGATTACGCATACGAAAACGATATCACTTTTTATGTTGCGCTAAGACAGGCAAAAGAAGTGCCAGGTCTGCAAAGAGCCGTATCGAAGGTGGAAGGCTTCGTAACCCAGATAGAAGTTTTAAAATCCAAATCCCAGTATATTGGTGTGGGAAAATTAATTGAAGAGATAATCGAAACCGTGGGTTACAGTGACTACATTGATGCCGAAAGCGAATCTGATGAACAGGCAACGGAAAGACGCCAGAATATAGACGAACTGATTTCAAAAGCCGTCCAGTATGAAGAAACGGTGGATGAACCGTCACTTTCAGGCTTCCTTGAAGAAGTTGCCCTCGTTGCGGATATTGATAACCTTGATGAAAATAATGATATGGTTTCGCTTATGACAATACATAGTGCAAAAGGTCTTGAATTTCCTATAGTATATCTGGCAGGAATGGAAGACGGACTTTTCCCAAGCTATATGAGCATTTCCACAGGTGACGAGTCCGACATTGAGGAAGAAAGAAGACTCTGCTATGTGGGAATTACGAGAGCAAAAGAAACACTTATTATGAGTGCTGCAAGGATGAGGACTGTGCGCGGTGAGACCCAGATGAACAGAACATCAAGATTTGTAAGAGAAATCCCTAAAGAACTTCTTGCTGAAAGTGCACAGATGTTGAAAAAAAATTCAGAATATTCCTCTATTACGGGAAAAGACCACATGGAGCTGCCAATAAGAAAACGTGGGCAGGTTGCATTTAACTCCTACCAAAGAGAGGCAATTTCCAATACCGTTTTTGATAAAAAGACTGATTCTGCCCCTGATTATGTCGTAGGAGACAGGGTACGCCACATAAAATTCGGTGAAGGAACGGTTGCGGATATGATTAACGGTGGCAGGGACTACGAGGTAACAGTTGATTTTGATACTGCAGGACAAAAGAAAATGTTTGCCGGTTTTGCAAAATTAGTTAAAATTTAAGGAATTAACTATAGAAATATGTATAAAATAGTGGTAAAATATATCTATAATATTATCTATACTATTTAATAGGAGGTTTAGATTATGGAAGAACAGAAATCTAAGAATAAATTATTAAAAGTTTTCGCAATCATTGGAGTAATTGCAGCAGTTGCAGGTGCCGTAATTGCACTTTGCAAATATTTTAAACCTGATTATCTTGAAGATTATGAAGATGATTTTGAAGATGATTACGAAGACGAAGACGAAGACGAAGAAGAATAATCTTTGCTAAAGTGAAAAGAGGTGGAACATCCGGCCACCTCTTTTTTTGCACGTTATATAATAGAATTTATCCCATTAACTATATAAACAATTGGAGGACGAATGAATCACAAAGCTAGAAATGAACTGATAGAAGTTATAAGCGGTCTGATTATGCTTGTTGCCGGTATTTTTCTTATTGTATCAAAGACGAAGATTGTCTCAGGATTCCTTGGAGGCAATGATACATGGAGAAACTGGCAGAGATTAGTTGCATTATCCCCACTTATCGTTGGCATCATCATGATGATAATCAAGCCAAAACTCAGAGTGTCCAAAATAATTTCGTTTGTCGGCGTTATGACAATAATAGTAATTCTTTTTATTGACACGACAATTATTATAGTCAAAGAAATAAAAGCATTTGAATTGATAATGGATTTAATTCTCATTGTTGGAGGAACTGCCATTATATTTTTTGCCCTGTTTTCAAACAGAAAAAAGACAAAAAAGGAGATATGAATGAAAAAAGGTGAAATATACGAGGGAAAAGTAACTGAAGTTAATTTCCCTAATAAAGGAAAAGTTGAATGTGAAAATGGTACGGTTACTGTCAAGAATGTAATTCCCGGACAGAATATCCGTTTTATGATTAATAAAAAAAGAAGCGGCAAATACGAAGGCAGATTGTTGGAGGTGCTTGAAAAATCACCCCTTGAGTCCGTTACGGACATCTGCCCTCATTTCGGTGTCTGCGGCGGTTGTGCATATCAGTCGGTATCTTATGAGAACCAGCTTGCAATCAAAGAAGGCCAGGTTAAAAAACTCATTGACAATGTCTGTTCCGATTATGAGTTTTTAGGTATTACAGGCAGTCCTGTAACAACAGCCTACAGAAATAAAATGGAATTTACTTTTGGTGATGAGTTTAAGGACGGCCCACTTTCTTTGGGACTTCACAAAAAGAACAGTTTTTATGATATTTTAACGGTTACCGGCTGTAGAAATATAGACGAGGATTACAGCAAAATTCTCAAGATTACCGTGGATTATTTTAATGAAAAGAAACTTCCTTTTTATCACAAAATGACACACGAGGGCTACCTTCGCAATCTTCTTGTCCGCAAGGCATACAAAACAGGCGAGATAATCATTGATATCATCACATCCACACAGATTGATTTTGACCTTTCCGAGTATGTTGAACTTTTGAAAAAAGCAGATTACAAGGGAACTCTTAACGGAATTTTACATACCGTAAACGATTCCCTTGCAGACGCGGTAATTAATGAGGGAACGGAAGTCCTTTACGGCAAGGATTACATATACGAGGAACTTCTCGGCCTTAAGTTCAAAATAACACCGTTTTCTTTTTTCCAGACAAACTCTCTTGGAGCAGAGGTGCTTTACACCAAAACCAGGGAATTTGTAGGAGAAATAGACAACCAGGTTGTATTCGACCTTTACAGCGGCACCGGCACCATCGCCCAGATTCTTGCACCAGTCGCAAAAAAGGTTGTGGGTGTTGAAATCATTGAGGAGGCTGTTGTTGCCGCCAGGGAAAACGCCCGCCTTAACGGTCTTGACAACTGCGAATTTATTGCCGGCGATGTTCTTAAAGTAATAGACGATATCAAGGACAAACCCGACATGATCGTTCTTGACCCTCCAAGGGACGGCATCCACCCTAAGGCAATAGACAAAATCATCGATTTCGGCGTCAACAAGATAGTATACGTTTCCTGCAAGCCTACAAGCCTTGCCAGGGACATTGAGATTTTCGAGGCCAGAGGCTACAAGGTTAAGAAAGTGTGCTGCGTGGATATGTTCCCAGGGACGGGGCATGTGGAGACGGTGTGCTTGATGTCTAGGAAAGATAAATAAGTGCCAGAAAGTGACGTATTTCCGGGCTTTTTCGGAAGCTGGGATTAGAAGCCTAATTTCTGAAAAGGCTCGGTTGTTTTATATGGAAACATATCTACTGCGAAAATGTGTGTCAGGTTGTAACCTCAGATTAGATAACACAAATTGAGTGAGTGGATTAGATGCCAGGTATTTTTTAGTAAGTTCTGAAAACTGACAATAAATCCGGCAACTTGATACTAAGGGCATTTTAGGACAGTTGAATAGATGTTATAAAGTGAAATAAAAATTTGAATTTGTAAAGTTTATTACTGAAATAATGAATGGAGAGTTGGTATAATCATGTATTTAGATGAGTATTTTAAACCAGATATTTCACAAAGAGTTGAAATATCAAATGAAAAGTATAGATTATTTGCCCTAAAAGAAAAGGGGGAAGGAAGAACAAAAATGGCTCATGAACAGGTTATGGCATCTCCTGTTCCAATGGATATGGTTTTTAATTATATTAATGAGTTCTTAAACCAACTTGTTGATAAACCAATTTCTCTTTTAAAGTCAGGTTCAATTGTTTTGGATGGACAGGATGAAGATATAATCGGTCATGGTATTTGGATTAGAGATACATTTAAATGGAAACCACAATCATCAAAACCGCCATATTTGAGTAGTGACAAAAAATATACGATAATACAAGAACGATTTAATCTTGGATTTCAAAAAGATATAGTGTGGCTCAAATTTACTGAAGATGGTTATGTGGGTGTTGTAGCTGATAGTTCAGATATTAATCATTCGTATACAAATACGGCTGGGAGATTATTGCGTGAGGTTAATAAAACATGGGATACTTCAAATTTGTTTATTTTTCCGATTACATCTGCAATGACCAAGCATAAAACCCGAAAACAGATAGAAACAGGTATTGGAAAATATTTAATTTATAAAGGGGTGCCTATAATAGATTTCTATTCTCACAATAACTTTTAATAGACAATTAATTTACAGTTTATTGGAGTACAATAGAAAACGTTTAATCTGATAACTTGATACTAAGAGCGCTTTCGGACAGTGGAATAGATGTTACGTGAGTTTTGTATTTAGGAGGTGTGTTTGTATATTGAATATACGAGATAGGATTAAAGCGATTGATGATGAATATTCAGAGAATGAAATCTTCTTAGAGCATGGATTGCTTAGTTTAATGCTATATGAATCGATTCAGTATAAAAAACTTATTGTTGATATAAATATTGAAAGAGATAAATGTACAGCTACAGAAGATAGAAAGAGATTCATTTATCTATATAAGCAAGTCTATTTTGCACAAAGAAAAAAATTAAAAGCTATTTTAGCAGGGATAGAGGATAGGACTGCAGTCATATTCCCAGAGCCATCGAAGAAAGATATGATTAGGCTTTGGGGAGATATTCGGCAGTATGATGATTCGATTTCGAATGCTGAAAACATTTATCGCTATGCTGCAGCATGTATTAGGAGAGCACTTGGCGATACAGAAGAGGAGGTTTATATACTCAGATATTATCCATCTGTTTATTATAATTATCCGGAATCTTATATTGGTGGAGAGTTTTATTATCGCTATGAGAATGAAGTGATAATATATAATAAAGTAAATATACTAATAGATGGAATGCACCATTTTAAACTTTATGTTAATGATGAAACATCTATATTGGATAAGCGTTCTATCCTGAATGTGTTTGCTTTTTTAAATGGATGTCCCAATTTTGAATTTCTAAATAATACACATGTGAATCAAAAATTAAATGACCTATATCAAAGCTTTGATTTGCTCGATTGCATTCGACTTAGACATCCGAATTATTTGAAGTCTGACGTAGAAAAACCTATTTATTTGGAATTACCGATACTTAAAAACAAATGTGGACGAAAAATTATAGCTTTTAATAAGATGACACACGAAGGCATCTTGGATTTATATTATGCAGCGTTAAAACAATTTAAACCTTTGCCGCGATGTGTTTTCTTATACAGAGTGTTTGAATATGCTGAAGCAAATCACTACAAAATTCAGTTTAATCCAGCGCAATATAAACCGGAAGATACAATAGAATATTATTTGAATTTAGCCTTGAATTATAATCCTAATCCATTATATTACATAGGTTTTGGAAGTAAAAAAGCCAAGCCAAGGCTATGTAACTTCTTTACAGCATTAAAGCTAGAAGCAAAAAAATATTGGCTGAATGGTCTACTACTTCGTTTTTGTCCAATAAGACGACAGGTGAAATCATATATTTAACTGGAAGAAATTTTACAGTACACGGAGCGTCAGGAACGCGTGGTGAACGAAACATGCAATATGATTATGATAAGAATTATATACATATAAATAATGTCAATATATCATGCAGCTGGAGGAACTTGCAGGTGTCGATGTCGATAAACAGATGCAGGAACTAACAGAAGGAATTTATGCACTCCAGCAAGAAATGTCAGAGTTGATGGAAGAAAATGCTGCAGTTATTAGATAGATTTCTGAATATCAGCAGGAAGATGCTAATTGCAGAGTTCTGATTGATAGATATAAATCGTTGACTAGCCAGTACAAAGCAGACTTACAACGCCTTGGTTTTATTGCTAAAGGTAAAAAAGCAGTAAAAGGATTACCTGCTAATGATGTTTGTCAATTCTGTGGTGGCCCTGTTGAGACCCATGACGAAAGCTATGATGCAGCTATACAAGCAGAAACAAAGAGAATTGTTTCTGAGCTTGCAGTTATTGCTGCAACAGATAATAGTGTTCGAGAGGAACAAGCAGGCATCAGTAAAAATATAGCAGAGCTATCCAGCCGCCGAGCTGAAATCTCAGATGCTATTGCTGGAAGAACATTAAAGATAAATGATTATAAAACTAATCTTCAGCGTTACAGAGATTACACAAAACTACAGTCTGGAATTGATTTTGTGAATGAACAGTTGCAGACGTTGGGTCAGAAGAAGGTGTCTGAATTACAAAAGAAAAAGAATCCTCCTTTGTATCATGCAAAGAAGAAATTTGAAGAGTTGGTTGGCATTGAATTCAATGAATTATTGAACAAGATTCTGAAAGAGTGTAATTATCGTGCAGGATATGCAAGCTAGGATTTTAATAATTTCGATATCTTGATGGATGGAGTGTCGAAGGAAGAAGACAAAGGTAAAGGATATCGTTCCTTCCTGAATTCAGTTATCGCTTTAATGCTCTATGAATACTTTAATTCAGATGATGTGTTCATCAAACCGGGTATTCTTATGATAGATACACCGCTTCTGGGATTTGATGAAAACGAGGATGGAATCCAAGGAGCAACATTAAAGGATGGATTATACCAGTACTTCATCAATCGTAAAGGCGCAGGCCAAGTCATTATCGTAGACAACTTAAATGTTATGCCAGATATAGATTTGCAGGCTGCCGGAGCAAAGGTAACTACGTATCATAAAGACGAAAAGGACGGTCACGTCTACGGATTTATGCCAAGTTGGAGGAAAGACCTCCCAAAGGAGACAGAATGAAACTTTCATATAAAAAAATATGGGTAAAACTTGTAGAACAAGATATGAAGAAAAACTGAATTTGCTAAAAAGCAGGAATCAGTTCTGCTTCAATTGCGTAGCTCGGCAAGGGAGCCAATATTACAACTGATGTGCTCCTTAAGATTTGCGAGTATTTAAACCGCGATATTGCAGATATTGTTGAGGTTGTACCAGACGACGATACAACCGATGAAACCACAGAATCCGAATAAACGGACATCTGTGATATTAGAATACAATTGGATGACTATAATCGAGAATGTCATTGAGCATTGATAATGCTTTTGGAGGAATTATGGCAAAACAAGTTAAATCTAAACAACGTGTTGCTGACCATGGTGAGGTATTTACTGCCGAACGTGAAGTAAAGGCAATGTGTGATTTGGTTGCTGATGAGTGCCTGCGTATTGATTCCAGATTTTTTGAACCGGCTTGTGGTGAGGGAAATTTTCTGGTTGAGATACTTGCTCGTAAACTTGCAGTAGTCAAATCAAAATATAAGAAAAGTCCATATGATTACGAGAGAAATGCTATATTGGCTCTTACGAGTATCTATGGAGTAGATATCCTGCTGGATAATGCCCAGTCTTGTCGTGAGCGCTTGTTCAGACAGTGGGATAAAGAATATCGAGCAGTGTGTAAGAAGGAAGCAAATAATCAAGCAAGAGATGCTGCTTTATACATTCTTACAAAAAACATTATTTGCGGAAATGCACTGAGTTTAATGCAAGTTGATGAGAATCAGCAGGACACTGATAAACCAATCATATTTGCAGAGTGGACTTTCCCATTTAATGATTACAGAATCAAGCGCAGAGACTTTAGACTTGATGTGCTTTTGAAAGAGAACAAGGATGATGAAAACTATGACGGACAATTTCAATTATTCAGTGATGATGCAATGGGATTTGAGAACTGGATGACTGACCCGGTGACCAATGAGTTGGTTCCAAAATCGGTCGCTGAATATCCGTTAATGCACTATAAGGAGGTAGTAAATAATGGCTGATACAGGACTTTTCGGAACAATATACAATCCGGATGTACTTACATGTCTTGCGAATTTATCAAATGATGAGGTTTTTACACCTCCGGAAGTTGCAAATCAAATGTTAGACATGCTACCACAAGAATTGTTCGCTAATCCAGATTCAAAGTTTTTAGACCCAGCGTGTAAAAGTGGTGTATTTCTTCGTGAAATTGCCAAAAGACTTCTAAAAGGATTAGAACCACAAATACCGGATTTACAAGAGCGAATTGACCATATTTTTCATAATCAATTGTATGGTGTAGCGATTACCGAATTGACAAGTTTATTAGCACGAAGAAGCGTTTATTGTTCTAAATATCCAAATAGTGAATACTCTGTTTCAAAATTTGAAGATGCACAGGGAAATATTAGATACAAGCGAATTCAGCACAGATGGCAAAACGGAAAATGTATTTTTTGCGGAGCATCAAAAACAGAATATGACCGTTCGGATGATTTAGAAACACATTCTTATGAATTTATACATATGCTTAAACCGAAGGAGATTTTTAATATGAAATTTGATGTTATTATATCTAATCCACCTTATCAGATGTCAGATGGTGGTGGTGACGGTAGTAGTGCCCAGCCTATATATCAGAAATTTGTTCAGCAAGCGAAAAAACTTAATCCGACATATATGACGATGATTATTCCAGCGCGCTGGTATTCAGGCGGAAAAGGTCTAGATGATTTTCGCGCTGAAATGTTGAATGATGAGCGATTGTCTATCATTCATGACTTTCCAGAAACATCAGACTGTTTTCCGGGAATAAACATTCGTGGCGGTGTATGTTATTTCTTATGGGATAAAGCGCACAAAGGTGACTGCAAGATTGTTAATCACAAGCAACAAGATATTAATGAAATGTCTCGACCTCTTTTGGAAAAAGGTGCAGCTACATTTATAAGATATAATGCAGCGGTTTCTATTCTTGATAAAGTAACTTCATTTCATGAGGAAACTATGGATAACAGAGTTAGTGCCAGATTGCCATTTGGAATTCCTTCAAATTTTAGCGATTACGTTTTAACTCCTGATGCAAAACATAGCGTAATACTATACAGAAGTGAAAGAAGTAAAAATGCAGACAAAAAAGTTTATGTTGCACCAATTCACATTACAAAGAATTATGAGTGGAAGGATAGCATGAAAGTTCTTGTTTCGAAGGCTAGTCCTGGAGGTGACGAATATCCACATTCCGTTATATCTGCACCTGTTTTGGCAGACAAGAATTCTGTGTGTACTGAGACATATCTGATTGTTGACTTTGTAAAATCAGAAGCAGAAGGACGAAATTTGATTTCATATATGCAGACTAAGTTCTTCAGATTTATGATGTCCCTCATAAAGAATACTCAAAATATTTCTAAAGGAGTATTTGCTTTTGTACCTGTTCAAGATTGGTCTAAATCATGGACTGATGAAGAACTGTATGCAAAATACGGAATCACTGACAATGAAATAGCATTTATTGATTCAATGATTCGTCCGATGGAGGTTGAAGAATGATGAAATTACATACAACGTCTAGAGATGGAAAACTGTACGAGGCTTATGCTATATACGAAAATGAAATAGTTACTGTTCTTAAGGGCAGTAAGATAAATAGAAAAAGCAATGCTATCGCAGAGATAAAGCGTACTGCAGAAACGATTAGAATGAATAATGATTTGTTTGATGACAATGATATTTTGAAAGAAGACATAACATTTAAGAGTTTGTCTACTGCAGCTACATTTGTCACAGGTAGAGTTGCTAATGGAAGGATTGTTTGGAAAACAGATGATGGAAAGTATGTGAAGTTTTATCTAGGTAAAGGAGGAAAATAGTATGGCAGATTTTTTCGCTCCGAGACCGGAGGTTACACCAACAATATATGCGTATGAGCTTATTGATGTAGCCTCTCATAGAGGTTATTTAAAAGTTGGTTATACAGAGCGTGATGCTGAAACACGAGTAGCAGAGCAGATGCATACTTCTGCTGTGCCTTATAAAATTGTTCTTAAGGCATCAGCTATGCGTCCTGATGGCTCATGTTTTACAGACCACGATATTCATGCAGCATTAAGAAAAAGAGGTTACAAGCAGCTTAATGCCGGTGATGATAAGAATGAATGGTTCAAGTGTGATATTAATGCTGTTAAAGCTGCAATTATTGCTGTAAGAGATGGTGTTGCAAATATCGAAAACAGAACTCAAACATTCAAAATGAGACCTGAGCAGACTATTGCTGTTCAGAAGACAATGGAATATTTTAAGCAGGCTAAAAAGGAAGAGCCAGACCGTGCGCCTAAGTTCTTGTGGAATGCCAAGATGCGTTTCGGTAAAACCTTCGCTACATATGAGCTGGCAAAGAAGATGAGATTTACTCGTGTTCTTGTATTAACATTCAAGCCAGCTGTTGAATCTGCATGGGCTGAAGACTTAATGTCTCATGTTGACTTTGAAGGATGGCAGTTTATTTCAAATAAGGACGCACATAATCAGAATATAAATATCGACCAAGCATTTAACGCAGCTGATAAGAGCAGACCTATTGTAGTATTCGGTTCTTTTCAGGATTTGCTTGGAACAAATGAGAATGGTGGTATCAAAGCAAAAAATGAATTTATTCATGCTACTAACTGGGACTTAGTTGCATTTGATGAATACCACTTCGGTGCTTGGCGTGAAAATGCTAAAAAGCTTTTTGATAATCCAGATGAAGAAGCAGAGGCAGATTTCGACCAAGAAAAATACAAGGTTGATGAAGCGGATAACGCATACAACGAAACATTCCTTCCTATTACGACAGGACACTATCTGTTCCTGTCTGGAACTCCGTTTAGAGCCATCAACTCAGGTGAGTTTATTGAAGACCAGATTTATAACTGGACTTATTCAGATGAGCAGCGCGCAAAGGAGAACTGGGTAGGTTCAGGTAATCCTTATATGTCGTTGCCAAGAATGGTAATGCTTACTTATCAGATTCCTGAAAGTATTAGACAGATTGCAATGGGAGGAGAATATAACGAATTTGATTTGAATGTGTTCTTCTCTGCAAAAGTTGAAAAAGGTGAAAAGGTAGAAAACGCTCGATTTACTTATGAGAATGAAGTAAGTAAGTGGCTTCAGCTTATTAGAGGTTCATATTTACCATCCAATGTTGATGATTTGAAGCTGGGACAGGATAAGCGTCCACCTATGCCTTTTTCTGATACAAGACTATTAAATGTTTTGAATCATACTTTGTGGTTCTTACCAAACGTGGCAGCCTGCTATGCAATGTATAACTTGCTTATGGCAGACAATTTCTTCCATGACTATAAGGTTGTTGTATGTGCTGGCACAAAGGCTGGTATCGGTGTTACAGCTCTAGCGCCTGTTCAGAATGCTATGGGTAATCCATTAGCATCAAAGTCTATTACTTTATCATGTGGTAAGTTAACTACAGGTGTAACTGTAAAACCTTGGACTGGTGTATTCATGCTGCGTAACCTGAAGAGTCCGGAGACCTATTTCCAGACTGCTTTCCGTGTTCAGTCTCCTTGGACGATTATCGATGATGCGGGCCAGCAGCAGATTATGAAGCAGGAATGTTATGTATTCGATTTCGCGCTTGATAGAGCATTACGTCAGATTTCAGATTATTCATGTCGATTAAATGTAAATGAGAATAACCCTGAAAAGAAGGTCGATGAATTTATTAACTTCCTTCCTGTACTGGCATACGACGGTTCAACTATGAAGCAGATTTCTGCTCAAGATGTATTAGACATCGCTTTGGCAGGAACATCTGCAACATTGTTAGCTAGACGTTGGGAATCTGCATTACTCGTTAATGTAGATAATGACACTCTTTCTCGTTTATTGACTAATAAAGAAGCTATTGCTGCGTTGATGAAGATTGAAGGCTTCCGTTCTCTTAATCAGGACATTGAAACAATCATCAATAAATCTGAAAAAGTTAAAAAGGCTAAGAAGGAACAAGACAAACTTACTCCAAAGGAGAAAAAAGAAATCTCTGATGAAGAGAAAGAATATAAGTCAATGCGTAAGCAGATTCAGGAGAAACTTATCAAGTTTGCTACCAGAATTCCTGTATTTATGTATTTGACCGACTATCGTGAGAGAACATTGAAGGACGTCATCACACAGTTAGAACCGGGATTGTTTAAGAAGGTTACTGGTTTGGATGTTCCTGATTTTGAAATGCTTTGTACTCTTGGCGTATTCAATGCTAGCTTAATGAACGATGCTATTTTCAAGTTTAAGAGATATGAGGACAGCAGCTTGTCGTATACCGGTATTGATAAGCATGAAGGCATGGATGTCGGTGGTTGGGATACAGTTCTTAAAAAAGCAGAGTATGAAGAACTGTTCTATAACCAGCAAGCAACAATGGAAGCTCCTGCAGTTGAGCAGCCAGAAACAGTTATTGATGTTCCAGTATCAAAACCTGTTTCCAAAGTTACACCAATTAGTAGCAAACCTAAGAACACGTTTGTTACAGGACAGTATGGTGTAAAGCCTACTGCTTCCATGACTGCAGAAAAGCCAGCGCCTTATGGAGTAAAGCCACAGGAACCTAAAAAGGAAGAAGAACCAAAGGTTGAACTTTCTGGAACAAAAGAAGGAGCACTTGTTATTCATAAAGCATTTGGCGAAGGTACCATCACTAAAATTGATAAAGCACAGAAGCATATTCGTGTTAAGTTCAAAGTTGGTGAAAAGACATTCCTCTTCCCTGATGCATTTGTCAAAGGTTTCTTGAAAATGAAAGAATAATATAAAAAGCAAGGCTTCCTATATAGTAATTCATGTATTGGAAGCCTTTTGGTCTTATGACAAGATATAGCACAAAATAAAATGAGAAGTTCTGCCAACTAAGCTGCTGGCAGAGGACATACCCTCTCATACATTTTTTCAAAATCATTAGGAGACATATAGTCGCAGTGGCTGTGAATCCTAACGGTATTATAAAAGGTTTCGATATACTCAAATACAAGCCTATAAGCATGTTTGTAGTTAATGATATTAAACCTGTTAATGAGACATTTTCCTTTATCACGCCCGCCTTTGACGGTATCCATTTCGACAACGTCA